>ERZ724521.18-NODE-18-length-52725-cov-5.631707_pt1 | contig 52725 bp, 40 predicted proteins | sample MGYA00376054_ERZ724521 | MGnify/ENA primary metagenome ERZ724521 (study PRJEB28724, sample SAMN07190883) | activated sludge metagenome | isolation source: activated sludge of sewage treatment plant in Hong Hong | place: Hong Kong | collected 2016-03-17 ... | reverse complement strand
GGTTGTACTATTTCGCGCCACCACGCAAACAGGCCCTGCCGCGTACCCGAATCAACATGAAAGTCGAACAGGTAAATGAAGGATACCGGATCAGCCTGGAAAGCAACAAACTGGCCAGGAACGTGTTGATCAGTACGGAGGCAAAGGGCTTTTTAAGCGACAATTATTTTGATATGCTTCCGGGCGAGCGCAAAACGGTGCTGTTCAGAACGAATGGCGTGATCGACGATCCACAGTCGGCATTCAGGATAAAGAGTTTGGTGGATACCTATAATTGATATCATTTCTACAACTTCAACAGATTCAAACCATGGACAAACCCTGGCTGAAAATTTATCCAAACGGTGTACCGGCCAATATCGATCCGGACAAATACGCCAGCGTCATTTCAATGGTGGAGGAGTGCTTTCTAAAGTACCGCGACCTGCCGGCCTTTATTTTTATGGGCAAAACCATGACGTTTGGGGAGCTGGATACTTTGAGCCGCCAGTTTGGCGCCTATCTGCAGTCGCGTGGCCTGGAGCCCGGCGATCGGATAGCGCTCATGATGCCCAATCTGTTGCAGTATCCCATCGCTCTGTTTGGGGCATTGCGGGCCGGGCTGATCCTGGTCAATACCAACCCGCTGTATACGCCGCGCGAAATGCGGCACCAGTTTGCCGATTCGGGCGCCAAGGCAATCATCATTGCCGAAAATTTTGCAGCCAATCTCCAGCAGATCATCGGCGAGACCCAGATCAAAACGGTCATCCTGACCAATATCGGCGAAATGCTGGGCCTGAAAGGAATGATTGTCAATTTCGTGGTGCGCAAGATCAAGCGCATGGTGCCCAAATTCAGCATCCCGAATACCGTGATGTTTACCGATGCGCTCCGGCAGGGCCGGAAATTTACGATCAAGCCGTTTGCCTCGAACCCCGACGATACCATCGCCCTTCAATATACGGGTGGCACCACCGGCGTATCTAAAGGCGCCATGCTTACCAACCGCAACCTCGTAGCCAATATGTTGCAGATCCGGGCATGGCTATCACCCATATTGCCCGAGGGGGAAGTTGTGGCGCTGTGCCCGCTCCCGCTGTACCATATTTTCGCATTTACAGTCAATTGCCTGGCGTTCATGAACTGCGGAGCGCGCAATATCCTGATCGTCAATGCCCGCGACCTGAAAGCCCTTATCAAGGACTGGCGTACCTACCAGCCCAATGTGGTAACCGGTGTCAACACGCTTTTCAACGGACTGCTGAACCACCCCGATTTTGCCGGCCTTGATTTCTCCGGGCTCAAGGCAACCGTAGGCGGCGGCATGGCCGTTCAGCGCGCCGTGGCCGAGCGTTGGCAGCAGGTCACCGGCTGCCAATTGACGGAAGGATATGGTATGACGGAAAGCAGCCCTGTGCTTACCGTCAATCCGATCGACCAGAGTATGCGGCTTGGCACCATTGGCATGCCTGTACCCTCCACTGACCTGCGTATTGCCGATGAAACGGGCGACAGCCTGCCACCTGGCCCCGAACACGTCGGAGAGATCCAGGCGCGTGGCCCACAGGTAATGAAAGGCTACTGGCAGCGCCCCGATGCAACAGCGGAAACCATCAAAAACGATTGGTTGTGCACGGGTGATATGGGATTTATGCACCCGGATGGCTTTTTTCAGATCGTAGACCGCAAAAAAGACATGATCCTCGTATCGGGTTTCAATGTTTACCCGAACGAGGTGGAAGACGTGCTTGCCATGCACCCCAAAGTACTGGAATCCTGCGCGCTTGGTATACCCGACGAAAAATCCGGGGAGGTGGTCAAGGTATTTGTAGTAAAAAAAGATCCCTCCCTGACCGAAAAGGAGGTTATCGCGCATTGCCGGGAAAACCTGACGGGTTACAAAGTACCCAAGCAGGTGGAATTCAGAACCGAACTGCCCAAGACAAACATCGGGAAAATTCTGCGCAGGGCCCTTAGGGATGAAAAGAAACCCGCATAGCCGTTCTGATCAAATAACTGCTTCCCCAAATTCGTTTGCAGCGTGGCTGCTTCGATGCCGGCGTTACCAACCAATCTTTTGCCACAGATGAAATTTTTGACCTTGCTCATTACAGGCCTTATCGGCTTTTCTGCCTGCAAAAACCAACAAAAGCCCGCCACCGACGGGGCGATTGTACCGGAACAAACCCTCCAAAGTACAGCCGGACTCCCGCAAGATTTCGTCGATTTTTACGACAAATTTCATCAGGACAGTTTGTTCCAGATGGAACACATTGTATGGCCCCTTCAGGGCGACAAAAGTGTGCAAGTGGACAGTTTTCGCTATGAAAAGAAAAATATTCAATGGCAGCAGGCGGACTGGCGTATGCAGCGCATTGATTACAACCCGAACGACTACCTCCGGGAACTGCAAACCCTGGGTGACATGATGATAATCGAACGAATCATGACCAAGTCGGCCAATTACGGCGTGGAAAGGCGCTTTGCCAAACAGCCCGACGGCAGCTGGGCGCTTATTTTTTATTCCGATATGCAGGAAAGAGGAAACTAAAGCAGCTTCAGGGGCAAAAAAATTTCAGGGCTGTCATTACGTCAGCCCTGAAACTTTTTAACTCCAAAACCCGACGGCCTTATTTATTCACTACCAGTTTGCGGGTAAACGATTGTTCGCCGTTGCGCACCTGGACGAAGTAAACGCCGTTTGGCAATGTACGCACATCCAGTGTCATCCTGTTGTCGCCCTTGCTCATGGTGCGGTGTTGTTGTATGGCAAGTTTTCCGGCCGGATCGAGCACGCTTACCGTAACATCGGCGTCTGCCTGCATGGGCACTTCCACCGTCAGTTGATCGGTTGCCGGATTGGGATACATGCCAAACTCGGCTTCTTCAAAGATGACCGGCACTTCCATTTCCGTCACCTCTCCGTCGGTAGAGCCGTCGGTACGCCAGTTGGTGCTGCTGAGGCTTACTTTCAGCGTATAACATTGTGAGTTGCTGAAAGCGCCGCCGTAGCCGTACACATAGGCATAGTAACTGCTGGAAACGGTGGTTGTGTTATAAATGATCAGTTCGTCGACAGTGCCGCCGTTTTGCGAAACAGCGAGGTAGCTGCTGCCGCGGTAGAGCCGCACATCATAGTCGGCAGGCAGGTTGTACATTTCAATCTTGATGCGCCGCTGTGTAGAAGTGTTGGAAAAACGATTCCAGTCCACATCTGTCGACGTCGCAATTTGTGCATTGATGGCAGTATTAACAGGAATGACCTGCGCCGTGCCGCGCGTGTTATTCGGCTCGTATGCATCTGTGCATCCGCCACCGCCGCCTGACTGCGTGGTAAAGGACGAGGCAGCGGAATAGCTACCCGATGTCGCTCCGCACACCGCCTGTACCTGGAAGTCGTAGGAGGTGCTTGCGCTCAGCCCGCTCAATCCGTAAGAAGTACTGCCGAGGCCGGTAACGGTTGTCCAGGAGCCGGAAGCAGAGGGCTTCCATTGCAAATTATAGGACGTTGCGCCGCTTACGGCGCTCCAGCCCAGTGTTGCAGCGGTCTGGGTGATGCCGGTAGCCGTCAGGCCTGAAACCGTTCCGCAGGAGCCGCCGCCACCGGGAGGCTGGCATCCGGGCGAGGTCAGCAGCGCTGCGCGGGCGCCACCTGCGCCAAACAACGCTTGCATCCTGCTTTTCTGACCGTTGGTAAAGAGGTTCATGCAGGCATCGTCGGTGTAGTCCATGTAGTTCATAAACATATCGCCGTTTGGGCCATTGCTGCAGCTCACCGTCGGGAACGCCGGGCAGCCGTAGTTTTCATCGGCCTGGTTGGGTGTATCGCTCACATTATCGGTTCCGTTGCAGGAAGTGCCGTCGTCGCCCCAAATGTGGTAGCAGTTGAGCCAGTGGCCTACTTCGTGGGTAGCCGTGCGGCCCAGGTGGAAAGGCGGCGTGGCGTTAACGGTTCCGAAGTATGCATAATCGCATACAACGCCATCGGTAGCAGCCGGGCCACCGGGAAATTGTGCATAACCCAGCAGACCGCCGCTGAGGTCGCACACCCAAAGGTTCAGGTATTTGTTGCGATCCCAGGCATTGAGACCGCCGTTGTTGTAATACTTGACATTGTCATTGGTGCTAAAGCCGTTCACGGTCGTCTGTCGGCGTTCGATACCGGTTGTGGCCGCTCCGCTGGGGTCCTGTGAAGCCAGGCAGAAGTTGATTTCGCAGTCGGCGGCTATGGACTGGAATACGGACGGCGTATTGGAGGCGTCGGCATTCAGGCGGCGAAAATCGGCATTGAGTACGTCTATTTGCGATTGTATCTGTAAGTCACTGATGTTCTGTGTCGAGTTGAAATACACTACGTGCACCACCACGGGGATGGTTACCTGTACGCGGTCCTGGGCGCCACCGGACTGGATAAAATCTTCGGTGTGGCGCTCGATGTCATTCATACGTTGTTGCAGGAAGGGGTCTTCCAGCAGTTGCCGGGCGAGCACCTCGTTGGCGCCGCATGTACGTTGTTGGGCAAAAGTGCTGCCCATAAAGAGCAGAAGCGAGCAGATTGAAAGCAGAAAATTTCTGATCATGATTAACAGAAAAGTTAAAATATGAAAAATTTGAGTTTGGTATAAGCGCTGGAATCGGGCAAACGGAAATTGCCTGGCTGCTTTCAAATGGAGAATTTTCGCTGGCGCAAATGTATTTTTTTTGTTTAAATGAAAACCTTAAATTTATTTGTCGGAAAAGAAAGAATTCGGTGTGGTGTGTTGCTTCCTGATTTTGACTCAGCAAATAATTTTGTGGATATTGATATTCAGCACATTATAAGGCGCCCCATAAAATTTTATGTCCAGCTAGAACAGCAAGAAAAATACTGCCCGGGAAGTGGAAAGTAGATTTAAGGGAATGCCCGGGGACAGAACTGTGGTTCCTTTTTCACAACTACTGCTACTTTTACCCCTGAATAAAATACCGTAATCATGCTCCGTTATTACATTGCTTTCGCTTTCCTTTTGCTGTTTCTCAGCCCGCACTCCGCACAGACAAGTTTGTTTTTCCCCCGAAATCTCCAAAAGCCGTATGATAACGGCACCCGGAGCTGGGATGGCAAACCCGGCCCCAACTACTGGCAGAACCGCGCCAGTTACGTTATCAAAGCTACACTAGATCCCAAAACCCGACGCCTGAGCGGTGAGGAAACCGTTACATACTTCAACAACAGCCCCGACTCGCTCGACCGCATACGGTTCAAACTGCAACACGACCGGTACCGGAAAGGCGGACAACGTGCCTTTGATGTGACGCCGTCCGACGTGTCAGACGAAGGCGTGCGGATTGAGTCGCTCACCTACAACGGCGTCGAGGTAGACGAAAAGAGTCGGCGCCGCGCAAATACATTTCTGGATATCTCCCTGAAAAACAACCTATTAGTGCCAAAAGCCACGGCAACGATTACCGTGCGTTGGTCGTACACACTTCCCGCCGGGGAAGATGCCGCGCGCGAATGTGTATGCGACAGCACTACCTTTTTTGTGCCCTACTGGTACCCTCAAATCGCCGTTTACGACGACCTGCAAGGTTGGGCCAGCGCACCCTATAACGGGCAGTATGAGTTTTATCACGAATTTGCCGACTACGACGTGACGATCGCGATGCCATACGGCTTTCAGGTGTGGGCAACGGGCGAGTGGCAAAATGCTGCCGATTTGCTGGAGAAAACATACCTCGACCGCTGGACCCGCGCGCATACCGCTGCCGATGTGGTGGCTGTTTTTTCAGAAAAGGAACTTGCTGCCGGCGGTGTTTACAAAAAGGCGGCACAAAATGTATTCCGGTTCAAGGCTTCGGATGTGCCCGATTTTGCCTTCGCTGCGAGTGATCACAACAACTGGGATGCCACCTCTGTAGTCGTGGACGACAAAACAGGGCGCCGCACATTTGTCAGCGCGGCCTATAATACTTCCTCTACTGATTACCCGCAGGTTGCGCGCATCGCAGCCGACGGCATCCGGCTTATGAGCACTTACCTGCCGGGATATCCTTTCCCCTACCCATCCATGACGGTATTTAATGGCAACGACGGCATGGAATATCCCATGATGTGCAACGATGCCAGTACAGCCCCGCGCTCGCCCATGACCCTTACCGTCCATGAAGTGAGCCATACCTATTTCCCGTTCATGATGGGTATTAACGAGCAGGACTACGCCTGGATGGACGAAGGCTGGGCTTCATTTTTCGATTACACCCTGTCTGATTCCCTCAGCAACCATACTCTCGGCGGCGTGCGCGGCTATTCGTTTGTCGCCGGTACCGACAACGACATCCCGCCGATGGTACGCTCCCGCAACCTCAGTACCGGCTATCGAAATGCCTCCTACCAGCGCCCGCAAAATGCTTACCTCACCTTGCTCGACCTGCTGGGATACGACAAATTTCACTCCTGTATGACTACCTACATGGATCGCTGGAAAGGCAAACACCCGGCTCCCTTCGACTTTTTCAATACCTGGAACGACGCTTCGGGGCAGAACCTCGACTGGTTCTGGCGCCCCTGGTTTTTCGAATGGGGATACCCGGATCTGGCCATTCAGGGCATTACAAACGACGAAGCCGCCAATTGTCAGGTGATTTTAATTGCCCGCAAAGGCAATATTCCCGTCCCACTCCACCTTGTAGTGGAATACACTGATGGATCAAAGGAAACGATACACCAGACGGCAGCCATCTGGAAGGACGGTAAACAACAAACCCTGATCTCCTGTGCAAAAGCCAAAACGGTAAAAAATGCCGTACTTGGCTTGCGGACAATCCCCGATACCAATTCGAAAGACAACAAGTATCCGGCAGAAGACAAGTAAGCGGAAAGCGCAACAAATACGAGATTGCTGAATGACACAATGACGAATGACACAATCCCGAAAACGTCTATCTTTAGCTGGTAAAAACCTGATTCTCTAACCTTTCAATCAAACAACGCGACGGTATGAAAACGAATAGTTTGCTCACTTATCTGCTCTATGCAGTGCTTGCCACGCTCGTCCTGGCGGCAGGATACAAGGCATGTCAGATGCAAAAGGAAAAGCAACTTAAAGCCCAGGAACAGGCTGAATGGCAGGAAACACTCAAAAAAATGTACCCGGCGACCGATTCTGCCGGCGGAGGCAGCGCGTATATTGGCAATGGCGAGAATACTCAGCCGGCCGTCACCAAAGACGGTATTGAAGATGATGGCAGTAAAACGGGCAGCGCCAAGCAACCTGCCACCTCTCCAGGCAAACAAACGGCTCCTGTCATTGCCCAGCCCGTGGCGCCAAAGGAAACAACCACGCCACAGACTACGTCCAAAACCACCACGACCAAAGGCAGTACGCCGGTAGTTGCCGGTCCCGGTTCCGGACGCTGGGAAGTGCGGGCCGGAACCTTTACCTATTTGGACGGCGCTCGTGAAAGACTCGAACAAGTGATCAAAATGGGCTATACCAATGCGGAAATCGGCAAAACAAATGGCGGGAAATACGCCATTGTCGTCGTTTTGCGTACCAACGACAAGGCCAGGGCCATTCAGGTGGGCGACCAGTTGGAAAAACGCGGCATTGATGCGTTTGTGCACGACCGGAATAAGAAGTAACACATATATTGTTGTGTTGCTTCCACTGTTTCATTGCTACAATGCAGCAATCGAGCAGTTTTACACTTCAAACCGTAGGTGCTTCACGGTTTGACCTTTGTTGATCAGCTGCTTGAGTGAGTCGACACCAATTTTGAGGTGCAGGTTGGCAAAGTTTGCCGTCACCTCCTTATCGCTGGCTTCCGTTTTGACGCCTTCCCGCGTCATGGGCATGTCGCTCACCAACAGAAGTGCACCCGCAGGCATCTGATTCTTGAAGGCCGCTACAAAAATAGTCGCGGTCTCCATATCCACCGCAATGCACCGCAGGTCGCGCAGGCGTTGCTTGAAGTCTTCCCGGTGCTCCCATACCCGCTTGTTGGTAGTGTACACCACTCCGGTCCAGTAGTCCTGCTCGTAGTCGCGGATTGTTGTGGATACGGCTTTTTGAAGTGCGAAGGCCGGTAATGCAGGCAACTCTGGCGGAAGATAGTCGTTGCTGGTACCCTCGCCGCGCACGGCAGCTATGGGAAGGATAAGGTCGCCGACGTGATTTTTTCCCGTCTTCAACCCGCCACACTTACCGAGGAACAATACAGCCTTGGGGTGGATGGCTTCCAGCAGATCGATAATAAGACCTGCATTCGGACTGCCAATACCGAAATTAATGATGGTGATGCCGTTTGCCGTAGCGGCCTGCATGGGCTTGTCGGCGCCGAATATTTGCACATCATATATATCGGCGAACGTCTTGACGTAGCCGCCGAAGTTGACCAGCAGGATGTACTCCCCGAACTTGTCCAGCGGCATTGCGGTGTAGCGCGGCAGCCAATCCCGGACAATTTCAACCTTTGCGGCTTTTTCCGCCGCATGTAATTCCTGTGCTACGGCATCGAGGTCTTCCGGGTGTAGTTTTAGTTTGGACTTATTCATAGGCCATTCAGTTTGGAACCAAAGGTCGGGTACGCGCGCCGGCTATTCATGTTTTTTTCATGGTGGCGGGTACAGGATGTTCTACCTGATGGCCTTGTACACAATCGACTGCATCCGGGGCCTGTAATCGCCCGAAATCAGTTTGTTGTTTTCCATCGTCGGGTAGGTTCGGTTGGATAAAAAAATGAAGATCAGGTTTTTGTCAGGGTCGGCCCACACGCAGGTGCCGGTAAAGCCGAGGTGCCCAAAGGTATTCGGGCCGGCCAATGCGCTCATGTTCGGGCTCTCTTTGGGGCTCAGTTCTTTCATATCGAAGCCGATACCGCGCCGGGTGCTGCGGGGGAAGCGGGTCGTGAACATCTTTACCGTTTCCGGCAGCAGGTAATTTTTACCGCCATAGGAGCCTCTGTTGAGCAGCATCTGGAAAATTTTTGCCAGGTCGTTGGCACTGCTGAACAATCCCGCGTGGCCGCTTACCCCGCCGAGCATGGCAGCGCCCATGTCGTGCACATAGCCCTGCAGGCGTTGCTGGCGGAAATAGCGGTCTTCCTCTGTTGGCGCACAACGCAGGGTGAGTCCTTTTTGCCAGGGGTTGAAAGTCGTGGTGGCCAGTCCGAGCGGCCGGTAAAACTGGCGGTCGGCAAACTGGTCGAGGGCCATACCGCTGGTGTTGCTGACGGCGCGGGCGGTGAGAAAAAGATCGAGATCGGAGTATTTGTAATTTTTGTCTTCCAGCAGGGGAGAATAAAAAATCTGCTGCCAGATGCTGTCCACCCAGGCGTTGTCCATGTACATATCAGGGGCAACGGGCACTTCCGAATCGGGATCCTGCTCCCGGTGATAGATATGCGCGTCGGGCAGTCCGTTCTCCAGTGTAGCCTTGTAAAAGGGTATCCAGGGCTTTAACCCGGCGTGGTGTGCCATGATCTCCCTGACCGTCAGGTCCCGTTTATCGGTGGACTTCAACTCGGGCACGTAACGGCTCATGGCAGTGTCGAGGCTGATTTTTTTATCCTCCACCAGTTTCATGGTTGAAATGGTGGTAGCAGCCACTTTGGTGACGGATGCCAGGTCGTAAATGGTTTCCAGGTTGACCGCCGTCGTTTGCTCGTACGTCTGGAAGCCGTATGCCTTGTACCAGACCACCTTGTTGTCTTTTGCAACCAATATCTGGCAGCCGGGCGCCGCTCCGGTTGTAATAAGTTCATTCGCCAGGCCGTCGAGGAGCGCAAGGGTGTCGCTGTTCAGGCCGACTGCTTCAGGAAGATCATACCCCATCCGCTTTCGGGCGTATGTTTTTTCAATGCCCTGTCCGAATTTGGCCGACGGGCATGCAGATACGGGTAATTTCCCTTTCAGATCGAGGGCGCCGAACAGGCCCTGTGCGGCCAGTTGCTGGGCGTAGGGGTCTTCGGTGTAGGCCTGCAACAGAACGGGGCAATCGTCAAAATAACGCAGGCTGTACGGGCTGCCGAACATAGTCACCACAGGTGTAGTCACCTCTTTCAGCCGATGCACCAGGTTGATCTGATTTTCAGTCAGGCCGAAATTATCGGCTGCTTTCGTTCGGGTATTGTGAAAACTGACCAGCACCACATCGAATGTGCGGAGCGTATCCAGCAAACGGGCGGCTAAAACGGAATCGATCTGCTTGCCGGCATTAAAATGAGTGACCGGCGCATAAAAACCGCAGTAGGTCTGAAAAACGGTGCGGTTGCTGTCGCCCAGGGCCAGAGAGGCTATTTTCTGTTTTTCCAGGTCCGGGAAGCCGGTTATGCCCTGCTGGTCGCGCACCAGTGTCAGGGCGCTGGCGACGAGCCTGCGTTTCAGTTCCAGCGCCTTTGGGCTCATCATATCGCGGCGCATATTGGCAATTTCAACCCGTTGCGGAGTGGTAAGTCCGAGCCTGTATTTGGCGCGCAGGATGCGTTTGACGCTGGCGTGCAGGCGGCTGCGGTCGAGCGTGCCGTCGGCGAGTGCTGCGGGAATGGCCTGCATGGTAGCGACGATGTCGACCGGCAGGAGCACCATATCGTTGCCGGCCCGCAGCGCTTCAATATCCGCTTCCGCGGGTTTGAAATGCTTTTTTACGCCCTCCATTTCCATTGCATCGGTAAATATCAGGCCTTCGAAGCCAAACTCCTTTCGGAGCAATCCTGTGATAGTAGGCTCGCTCAGGGAAGACGGGCGGTCCGGCCGGTTGTCGAGTGCCGGCACGCTCAAATGCGCCACCATGATCGAGCCGACACCCGCCTGTGCCATTGCCCGGAAAGGGAACAGTTCGAGGCTGTCGAGTCGTTCGCGGTTATAGCCGATCACCGGCAGATCGAAATGCGAATCCATATTGGTGTCGCCATGACCGGGAAAATGCTTGGCGCAGGCCAGTACGCCGCCGTCCTGAAGTCCCATCATGTATTGAAAGACCTTGGCCGTCACGTTGTTGCGATCTTCTCCGTACGAGCGTTCGTTGATCACCGGGTTGGCGGCATTGTTGTTGATGTCGGCATCCGGGGCGAAATTCACGTTCACGCCCATGCGCAGGCATTCGCGGGCGATTTCACGCCCCATTTCATAGATCAACCGATTGTCTTGTATGGCGCCAAGCATCATGGCCCTTGGAAAAGAGACAGCACTTTCCCTGTAGCGCATGCCGATGCCGTTTTCAAAATCGGCGGAGATCATCAGCGGCAGGTGCGGGCTGGCAGCCTGGTAACGGTTGGTCAGCGCGGCCTGTTTCTCTACCGTGCCGGCAAACGTCGGGTTGAAAAAACACAGGCCGGCAGGTTTGTAGCGCCGGATCAGGTCTTCCACCTGTTGTTCGTACAAAGAATCCTTGTCGGCATGCGCGCGCAGCATGAACAATTGCCCGAGGCGTTCGGCCTCCGTGAGCGCGTCAAAAACGGAATCTACCCAGAATGCTTCCCGGGGGTCGGGCGACTTTGAAAAGTCAAAAGGGCGATGTTCGTCTGCCGAAAGCGTCAACAGGCCGATGGCTGAAATGATGATGATGGAAGATCGATGCACGGGAAATGATATATTTTAGAACGGCAAAGTTGACAAAAATAAATTTCTCCGGTAAACCAACGTACTTTCCGGCTGTTTTTGATGTTCAACCTTATCTACAACACTGCCAGTGAACATATCCGACGTCTCCCTTCGCCGCCCTGTGATGGCCACGGTCATGAGTATTTTGATCGTCGTATTTGGCGCCATCAGTTTTCGCTACCTGGGCATTCGTGAATATCCGGCTATCGACCCGCCCACTATTTCTGTGCGTACCTCCTATACCGGGGCCAACGCGGATGTTGTGGAAAGCCAGATCACCGAGCCGTTGGAAAAAGCAGTAAACAGTATTGCCGGCATACGCTCGGTTTCCTCCCAATCGGCATTGGGCAACAGTACTATTACGATTGAGTTTGACCTGAGTTCCAACCTCGAACAGGCAGCTAACGATGTGCGCGACAAGGTCAGCCAGGCCGTGCGCGACCTTCCGCAGGATATCGATGCCCCGCCGGTGGTGACCAAGGCCGACGCCAACAGCGATCCGATTATGTTCATTCCCCTGCAGAGCAGCACGCGCAGCGTGATGGAACTGTCGGATTATGCCGAAAATGTGCTGATGGAAAAGTTGCAGACCATTCCTGGAGTGAGCGAGGTGCGTATTTATGGGGAAAAACGGCCTGCCATGCGCTTGTGGATCGACCCGGCCAAACTGGCTGCCTACGGTTTGACGGTGCAGGATGTGCAAAATGCGCTGGACCGGGAGAACGTGGAACTTCCGGGCGGAAAACTGCGCGGCGACGCCACGGAGATCACGGTAAAAACATTCGGACGACTCCAGACAGAGGAAGAATTCAACAACATGATCGTGCGGCAGACGGACGGGCAAACGATCCGGTTTCGCGACCTTGGAGAAGCGGTGCTTGGCCCCGAGAACGACGAATTCAGCGCGCGCAGGAACAATGTCACCAATGTATCGCTGGCCCTGATCCCGCAGCCCGGCGCCAACCTGATCGAGATAACCGACGAGTTCTACCGCCGCTACGAGCAGATCAAAAAAGAACTTCCGCCCGATATCCAGACAGAGGTGGGGCTCGACAAATCACGGTTCGTGCGCAAAGCCATCATGGAGGTGGGCGAGACGCTGGCCATTGCCATTATCCTGGTGGTGCTCATCATATACCTGTTTTTCCGAAACTGGATCATCGCACTCCGCCCCCTGATCGACATACCCGTTTCGCTCATCGGCGCCTTCTTCATCATGTATATCTTCGGGTTCAGCATCAATGTGCTGACCCTGCTGGCTATCGTACTTGCCACCGGTCTGGTGGTCGACGACGGTATTGTGGTGACGGAAAATATTTTCAAAAAAATAGAAGCGGGCATGGACAAGTGGACGGCGGCGCGGGAAGGGACCAAGGAAATTTTCTTTGCAGTTATTTCCACGTCTATTACGCTTGCCGTGGTGTTTATCCCGGTCATCTTCCTTCAGGGTTTTACCGGCAGGTTGTTTAGGGAATTCGGTATTGTGATCGCCGGCGCCGTATTGATCTCGGCCTTTGTATCGCTCACCCTGACACCTGTACTTAACGTTAAACTCAGCGCAAAATCGCACGATAACGGGTGGTTTTACCGGGTTACGGAGCCGTTTTTTACGGGCATGGACCGGGTATATGGCCAGACATTGCGCTCGTTCATGCGTTTTCGCTGGATGAGTCTGGTCTTGTTGCTCGGGTGCTTCGGACTGATCTGGCACTACCAGCGCACACTGAAAACCGAACTGGCGCCGCTGGAGGACCGCAGTTCGATTCGCGCGCCGATCACGGCGCCGGAGGGTACCGATTTCGATATAACCGAAGATATTATTTACCGCCTTACGGCCCAGGTTATGGATTCTGTGCCGGAGTATCAGATGATCTTCGGTATCACAGCGCCGGGTCGTATCGGAGCGGGTAGTGCCAATACAGGATTTATCAGCCTGATGCTTTCCGATCCCGATACACGCAACCGCAGCCAGCAGCAGATATACGACCAGATGGTGCGCATGACCCGTGGCTTTACGGAAGCGCGCATCTTTCCCAACCAGGAACAGACGATCTCGACCAGTTTCGGCGCAAGCCTGTCCCTGCCGGTGCAGTTCGTTATCCAGAGCCTAGACTTTGATCGACTGAAAGACGTAGTGCCCAAATTCCTGGAAGAGGCCCGAAAAGACCCTACTTTTGGTAATGTCGATGTCAACCTCAAGTTCAATAAACCCGAGATACAGATCGAGATCGATCGCCTGAAAGCGGCAGAACTGGGTGTCAGCGTACTTGACATCAGCCAGACGGTGCAACTGGCGCTCTCGGGGCGTCGCTTTGGCTATTTTCTGATGAACGGTAAGCAGTACCAGGTCATCGGTCAGGTCGATCGCGCCGATCGCGACGAACCGATCGATCTGGCCGCTCTGTATGTGCGCAACAACCGCGGAGAGATGATCCAGCTCGACAACATCGTGCAATTTCGCGAAACGAGCAATCCACCGATCCTGTACCACTACAACCGGTATAAGGCCGCCACGATCAGCGCGGCGCTGGCGCCGGGCAAAACGCTCGGTGAGGGCATTGAGGCCATGGAAGCCATATCCGGGCGCCTGCTCGACGATTCGTTTGAAACCGACCTCAGCGGTCCTTCGCGCGACTTCCGCGAGAGCAGCGGCAATACGGCCTTTGCCTTTTTCCTGGCGCTGGGCCTGATCTACCTCATTCTGGCCGCCCAGTTCGAGAGTTTCCGCGACCCGTTCATCATCATGATCACGGTGCCGCTGGCTATAGCCGGCGCCTACCTGTCGCTGGCGCTCACCCACAATACGATCAATATTTTCTCCCAGATCGGCATGATCATGCTTATCGGTCTGGTGACCAAAAACGGCATCCTTATCGTCGAATTTGCCAACCAGAAAATGCGATCCGGTCGCGGACTGAGCAAACGGCAGGCCGTCGTCGAGGCAGCGCAGGCACGCCTCCGGCCCATCCTGATGACTACCCTGGCCACGGCGCTGGGCGCCCTGCCGATTGCCCTGGCGTTGGGCGCGGCGGCTACCAGCCGTATACCGCTGGGCGTGGTGGTAGTGGGCGGACTGATATTTTCGCTCATGCTGACCCTGTTCGTTATACCGGCGATGTATGTTTTCCTGAGCGGCAAAAAACAAAGCAACGTGCCCTGGGAAGATCCATCAGAACAAGGGTTGAGCGATAAAAAGACAGAAGTGCCGGTCCGGGAGGTCGCCTGAACGATTTCGCAAACCGGACCGCAACGATTATCACATGAGCACCCGCGCCTGGCGTCTCAGCAGATTTATTTTGACGGCATGAAAAAACACCTCCTCCTGCTTTTCCCGGTCTTGTTGCTACACCAGCTTCAAGGCCAAAATCCCGGAACCCAACCCTCAACGGCCCCCATACTTACTCCACAGGAGGCTGTCAGTATTGCACTGGAAAGCAATTACGACATCCGGCTCGGCCGTGCGGACGCGGGTATTGCTGCACTCAATAATACCAGGGCCAATGCCGGTATGCTCCCGACGGTGAACCTGGTCGCAAACGAGAACTTTACCCTTAGTTCTTTCCAGCAAAAGCTCTCCAGCGGCACGGAGTTCAAGGATTTTGGCGCCCCCTTCAACACCGCCAGTGCGGGTGTTCAACTCAGCTGGACGCTTTTCGACGGCCGACGAATGTTCATCACCAAAAAACGTCTCGAACAACTCGAAGTTCTTGGACAACTCAACCTTCAAAATGCCGTGCAATCCACGACAGCCTCTGTGCTGCAGGGCTACTACGATATCGTTCGGAGCCGGCTGCAGGAGCGCGCACTGGCTGAAGTAATCGCGCTCAACGAGGAACGCCTGCGCATCGCCGAAGCACGCCTGGCAGCCGGATTTGCTGCCCAAACCGACGCCTTGCAGGCGCGCATCGACCTCAACCAGCGCCGTGCAGACCTGCTCAGCCAGCAGACGGCCACCGCTGCCGCCAAACGCACGCTCAACCGCCTGCTCGTACGCGCACCGGAAACGGCTTTTGAAGTCGATGAAAACCTGGTCAATACCTATTCGCCCGACCGGAATACCCTGCTGGAAAAAATACTCGCCCAAAACCCGTCCCTGGTTTCCCTGCAAAAGAGCGCCGAAGTCGCCGCGCTGGTGGTCGACGAAAACCGCACGCTGAACAAGCCCCGCATTACCGGCATCAGTCAATTCAATGCACAACGCACCGACAACGGCTCCGGATTCGTGCTCAACAACACGCAGGCAGGCCTCACCATTGGAGCGGGACTGGTGCTGCCGCTCTACACCGGCGGCAATATCAAACGACAGATCGAGGTAGCGCGCCTGCAGGCGGAACAGGCGAATCTGCGCGTCGAGGCACAACGCATTATGGTAGCCTCGGAGTTGGACAACCAGATCGCGTTTTTTCAAACCCAGCAACAGGTGCTGGGCCTGGAAGAAGATAATGTGAAAAATGCCCGCGAAAACCTCAATGTCAGCACGGAACGGTTCCGGCTGGGGCAGACCAATGCACTCGAAGTGCAAACTGCCCAGAACAGCCTCGAACAGGCCCTGGCACGGCGCAACCTCGTCCAGTACAACCTGAAGGCTACGGAAATCCAGTTGCGCTTTCTTGCAGGCGAACTTTAAACTTTAAAGGGGTTTCGGGTTGACGGGTTGCGGGTAGACGGGTTGCGGGTTGCGGGTTGTTCGTTTTTTCCTGGATTCTTCAATAGGGAACAAGCGATTGTCCCGCAACCCGCAACCAGTCAACCCGAAACCCGCAACCTCTTTTTAGCGCAGTATCAATTTCTTCGCACCGGTGCCCGTTTCGTTTTCCATACGCACGGCATACATGCCCTTGGGCAAACTTCCCAGCTCCAGTTGGATACCGGTTGTGCCGGCGGCCAAAATGTCGGTACGCACCAACTGACCTGTTGCGGAATACAGGCTGATCAAAGTCCGGCTTCCGGACGGCTGATCGAGCGTGATCCATACGGCGTCTGTAGCCGGGTTGGGGAACAGGTTGAATGGCAGCGACTTGTCTGATGCCGGTTCGTCGGTGCCGACACCCAGCGGCAAAATGATAAATTTGGGTGTGCCCAGGAATCCGCCTTCTCCGTCGGTAACGGTGAAGCGGAAACCATCCGGCGCGGCGCTGTTGCCGTAGTCGAAAAAGCGAATGGCGCCTGCGTCGAGTTCAGCCTGGGTAAAATTATCGCCCGGATGCATGGTGCCAAATCCGGCGTGATCCAGCAACCCGTTTACCGGAACAGTGAGCAGGGTATAGACGAGTTGGTCGTGGGTATTGTTCGCATCTTCACAAAGCAGCAGGTCGGGCGTGATCAACTGATTGGAACCCGTCGGGATGGTGAGCGGGTTGTTGTTCACGAGGAAGGGCGGTTCGATCACCACAGAGCCACAGAATTCCAGTTTGAAAATTTCGAGTGAGCCGCCCGATCCGAGTACGTTGTCTTTGATCCGGAGGGTCCAGGGGCCCGTGTTGTCCTGGCCGATAAACACATCCAACGGGTTTTCGGCGCGGTAAACCTGGCCGTTGTTGGCCGGCGGGCAGGGGAAGCCTCCGGGTGCGTCGTCAGACAGTCCGAAATTGAAAAAGCCGTTGTAGTTGCCGCACTTTTCGTCGAACAGGGTGACTTCTGTACCCAAGGGACTGGTAAGCGTGGCCGTGAGGTCTTTAAAAAAGCTGTGGTAGCCCTTGATCTGTTTGATGGTAAAATCACTGACTACCCCGCCCGCGTTCACGGTTATTTTGGACTCGACCGTCGGGGTGCCGTTGGCGGTGAGGTTTTTGGGCAGGTCGTTTGCCGTGAAGACCTGACATTTTTCATAATAAGTGGAAAAGAAGGAAGGTTCCGACCATTCGTGAATGCCGCACTCGTTGCGGGTACGTACACGCCAGTAATAGGCCGTGCCTTTTTCCAGCAGGAACGGAATTTTCAAGGAATCAATGGCTACATCCGTTTTGGAAGCGAGAATACTGGAGAATGACGGGCTTTTGGAAAACTGTACGTCGTATGTCAGCCCGTCCGGGACGGTGGTCCAGCGCAGCGTTTGTGTAAGATCCAGGCCCGTAGAACCATCCACAGGCAGGTCGAGGGTAAACCCTGAAAAATCGTTCGTGAACAACTGCATCGTGATGGGCCTCACCAGCGTCGGGCTGCCTGCCGCTGTCGCTTCCAGGTTGAAGGTGTAAATGCCCTCCTGGGTTACGCCGCTCAGATCGACGCTGAGCGTGCTGCTTTCGCCGGGATTGATGGTGGTAGCGCTCAGGGTAGCCACGGCGCCGGGCGGCAGCGTACCGGTCAGGGCAAGCGTCACAGGACTGTTGAAGCCGAGGGTACCTGCCGTTTGTACCTGCGATTCAAAATTGTCCGGCAGGCAAATGGTAGCGGCATCGGCAGACAGGCCGAGTGTCAGCGACGGCGCTGTAGGCTGTTGTATTTTGAAGTTGGCATTGGAAATGTCGAAAAACACATTGTCCGCAGCGTCGACACGCACCCGCGCCGACGAAGTCGGGTTGTTGGGAACAAGAACATAATGGCTGCCGTCGTTGGCCACGCCGGAGGCCAGCGTGATCGGGTAGGTTTGCCCGCCATCGGTGCTGAGCCGGATATTGACCTTCTGGCAGTTCACCGGTGCGATGTTCGTATTGGCCACGTCCCAGACGATCTCTGCGTATTCGCCGATATGCAGGACATCGGTGTTGGCATTCGGAAAGTTTACCAGAAACGGCCCTGCATCCCCCCATGCTTTGAAGGCCACGTCGGCCCAGGCGATACCGCCGCCATTGGGCTTTTGGTCGCGTGCCACCAGGCGCAGCGTCACATCCCGGGTGTACTCCGGTAAAATCTCCGCATTATAGGTCGAATTGGATAAAATAGTGGATAGTCGTGGGAAATAGCGATTGGTAGCCGTGCCGGACGGATAAGTACGGAAGATGGCTGAACTGGAAATTTGTGTTCCCAGCGGCGTTTCAGGGCCGGCGTCGATGCCTTCCCATACATATACTAACGGATCGCCGTCAGGGTCGGTGGCGCTGCCGTTCAGTTCAAAAGGAGTTTGGATCGGAATGAAAAAATTATCCTGATAAGGAAGCGTCACAACCGGAGGGTTGTTATCGGTTGGCGTTGTTGAACCACAGGTAGTACCCGTGCCTATTGTGTAAAATTTAATGATCTCCTCGGCGGAACCGGAATGGTAATACAGGTCTGAGTACGACTGAACATTATCCGAATTGCAACCACCTGCATAAGACATGATGGTGCTGCCACTGCCTGGCTCAAAGGCAGACTGGCCATTTCTGCCCGAGCCACCGTCACAGCTGTTCCAGGAGTGTCCGCTATTGAGCTGGTGGCCAACTTCCTGGCCGATAATACCAACAAAACCGTCGCCATAGTCGCCATTGCCATTGCCTGCGGAGCATCCGCCCGCTTTGCCATTGCCACAAACGATACCCAGGCCATTGGATACGCCGCCCGGACCGCCCATGTAGCGGGAATATACGTGGCCGATGTCGTGTGAGTTTGGGTTACAGTAAAAATTCAGCGTTGCAACGTTTTCCGTTGCCCAGTTAAGGACGCTTGTTCCGGTGTAAGGATCACTGGTCGGGTCGAGAAAAATAACGTTTTGGGTGGCTGTGGCCAGTTGCAAGCGCAAATCCAGGTCGCGCTCCATGACCCCGCTTATTTGGTCGGTATAGTCCATAACCGCAGCGAGCGCCAGCGGTTTAGTGCCGCCGTGGTCCTGCGCAAATTCGCCCGTACAGGCAGCGATGAAGCGGAAAACTTTCAGGTTTATAGGATTGAGGAGCGTTCCACGTTCCTCGGCCGGCGGTGCGTACAGGTCTTCGTTTTTTATCTGGGCGACGGTGCCGTCCCAGGCCAGACCATCTGCATTTTTCAAACGGCTGTCGGCAGGCATATCGGCGCGGTCGTAGGCAATGTAGAATTCATCCTGTCCGTAAGCGTAGGGCTTTACGTAGTCCACGCCGAGGTCCGGTTTCATCACCATGGCCCGGAAGCCGCGGCCCGAGTGCATGATCCGCACCGTGATGGTGGCATCGCGCATCGAACGGCCCGCGTAGGTGCCTATTTCCGGGTACAGCGCTGCCAGTTCAGGCTCCATCATGGCCGTTTTATACACCGAAAACGTCTCCATCGAACCGTCGGCGAGCGGTATTGTAATCCGGCATTTGTTCATGCGGGCCTCTGCCGTAAACTCCATCGGCGCCATAACCAGCGCAGACACCATCGCCTGATAATCAAGGCGGTAGGTCTGGTATTTGGACGGGAAAAGATCGCGTTTCATCACGTCGCCGCGCAATTCGACATTTCCTTCGGGAATGGCCTGGAAAAAGTTGGGGGTCTGGGCGGAAAGCACGGAAGCGAACACACACATCGCCAACGGCAAGAGGGTAAATTTTTTCATGGAAAATCTCTTATGGATAAACTCGTCATTATCGCCAATCGCCATTGATTGTCATGTCGCAATATATTCAGGGACGAAAAGAAGCCCGGTAAAGAAATTGCAACGTGACAATCAATGGTGAAAGACGAATGGCGATTAACGATCAATAACGATCAACGCTGAATAACAATCTTTTTAACGCCGCGGCCTTTGTCGTTCTCGACTGCTACAGCATAAACGCCGACGGGCAGCGTAGCCACGTCGAGTTGCAGAACAGTTGAGCCCGTGGGCAGCGTCCAGCTGCGCAGCAGTTGACCTGCGGCATTGAACAAGGTGACGCGGCTGTCGAAGTTCAGCGCCTCCGAAACGAACAAGCGCAGCGATTCGCTGGCGGGATTGGGCGCCAGTTCGAAAGCGATGTTGCCTGCCGGCTCTTTGGTGCCGACTGTCGAGGGCTGGATCGTAAAGGTTCCGCTGACCAGGCCGCCGTCGCCGTCGGTGGCGACAAAGTCAAAGTTGTCGGCGCCTGCATTCAGGGCGTAGTCGTAGTAGCGGATATCGCCGTTGTCGATCTCGGCCTGTGTAAACTGACCACCGACGGTAAACGGAATACCCGATTTCCGCAGGTCGCCGTTTTTCGGCACTGTCACAAGGGTAAAAGTAAGTTCCGCTGCCGTGTTGTCCGGATCGTCTACTTTGAGCAGGCTGGTGGAGATCGACGCATTGGCGCCGGCTGGCAGTTGCAGCTGGTTGTTGTTCACCAGGAAAGGTGCGTTCAGGGCAACTGTCGAGCACAACTCGAGTTCGAATGCCGTCAATTGACCGCCGGAGCTGACCACGTTGTCTTTGATGCGCAGGATCCAGTCGCCGGCGGCGGGTTGTCCGCTTATGGCGCCCAGGGGTTGTGCCGGCGCATAAGAATTGCCGTTGTTGGGCGGACAGGGGAACGTATTGTTGCCGCTGTCGTTGAAACCGATGTTAAAGTTGCCACTGGTGCCGCCGCATTTGTCTTTGAACAACAACACATCCGTGCCGGAGGGGCTGATGAGATGCCCTTCCAGGTCTTTGAAGAACTGGTGGTTGCCCTGTATCTTTTTCACGTTCACACTACCTACCTGGCCTGCTGTGGAGATGTTGATCTTGGATTCTACCGTGGGTGTACCGCTGGACGAAATGAGTTTGGGCAGATCGTTGGCTACAAACGACGTGCAGCTCTGCTTGCGCGTAACGAACACAAATGTTTTGGTCCAGTCGCCGGCGCCGCAGCTGTTGTGTACGGGGCGCACGCGCCAGTAGTACACCTGGCCTTCGCTCAGCAGCGTCGGTACTTTGAATGAATCGGCGGTGACAGTGGTGCTGCTGGCCAGGATGGTGCCCGTATCGAAGGAGGGACTGCTGGCCACCTGTATTTCATAGTTATCAGCGTCCAGGCCGGCCGTCCAGAAAAGCGTGGGGCCAACGTCGACACCCTGTGCGCCGTTGACAGGCGTTTCGAGTGCCACGGCGGAATTGTCGTTTTGATAGACGTTGATCGTAACCACCGACGATTTGGTGTTGCTTCCGGCCGTGGCATCAACCGTCAGGTCGAACGTACTCTCCGGGGTATTGTTGGGGAAAACGATTGTCATGACAGCGGTGGCGCCCGGCGTGACCGGGTTGGGGCTAAAGGATGCCGTGGCGCCCTGGGGAAGCCCGCTGGCAGAAAGCGTAATCGGGTCGCTGAAGCCCGCCGAACCATCCGTGCCGATGTCGAGGGTATAGTTGCCCGGGATACAGGCATTGTCTTTCAAAGTTGCAGGGCACGCAGAGAAAGTCGCAGTAGAGGGCTGTTGTATTTTGAAATTGGCGTTGGAAAGGTCGAAGAACACGTTGTCAGCGGCCTCAATTTTGATCCGTACGGACGACGATACCATGTCGGGCACCCGGATACAGGCACGGCCGATATTGGGCACACCGGAAGCCAGGGTGACCGTAAAGGCATTGCCGCCGTTGGTGCTGAGCAGGATGTTGACGGCGCGGCAGTTGACCGGTGCTACGTCGGTATTGGCTACATCCCAGGTAACGGTTTGATATTCTCCTGTAAACCAGGTGACGGAGCCGGAGTTGGGGTAAGTTACCCGAAACGGCCCGGCCGTATACACTGATTTGAGGTTGACCTCTGCCCAGTCCTGGCCACCGCCTGCGGGGTGGTTGTCGCGCACGGTGAGGCGGAATCTCATAGACAGTGTGGTATCGGGCAGCACTTCACTTGAACTGTTGCCGTTGGCCAGAATGATGGGCAGGCGCGGGAACAGGCGGCGCGGGTCGGTTGTCGGCGTAAAAGAGCGGAAACGAGGGGCGGTACCGATGGGCTCGCCGAGTTGCGATACGGGGCCGAGGTTGAATTGTTCCCAGCAGTAGGTCAACGCATCGCCGTCTTCGTCGGTGCCCGCACCGGTTAACTGGAAGGGTGTATTGACCGGGATCGACAGGTTGTTGGGAGTAGTGATAATAGCATCCGGTGCATTATTGGTTGTCTGCACTGTAGAGCCGCACTGACTGCCTTCACCCGAGGCCACAAAATTCCGTACCTCGATGATGCTGGCCAGGTGGTAGTAAGGGTCGTTGTCGCTCTGTACGTTGTTGCCATTGGCGCACGAGCCTGCGTACGACATGATGGTGGTGCCGCTGCCGGGTTCAAAGGCGGCCAATGGCGCGAGCTGGTCGTCGTTGGGCGGGCAGTTGCTCCAGGTATGGCTGCCGTCGAGCTGGTGGCACATTTCGTGTGCGGCCACGAGGTAGAAGTATTCTGTGGCGGGGTTTTGGGCTGAAGATGCGCCCCGGGCCTTGTTCAGGATATTGCAGGTCCGGCCACTCACGATGCCTACCTGGGTGCCGGTGACGTAGCGCGCGAATACATGACCCTGGTCGTAACTGGTCGATCCGATGATCGGGTTGATTGCACCGGGGTTCTGAGCCATCCAGCCGGAGGCCAGGTCGCCTGTGTAGGGGTCGGTATCCTTATCAAGAAAAACGATCAGGTTGTTGTTGGCAATCAGTTCATGCCGAACGCTGAAATCGCGCTCCATGATCATGGAAATAAAATCGAGGGCCACGTTGATCGCATCGAGCGCTCCCTGCACCGTGCCGCCGAAGAACTCGGTGTATTCACCTTTGGACGCGATGGCCAGACGGTATTTTTTCAGCGAAACAAGGGCTGCGCCGCGATCGGAAACACTGTTGCCGGCAAAATTGCCTGCAAAATCCGGGGTGCTGCCGGCATCTTCCACGCCGCAAAAAAGGCCGCCGCCCGGCAAATCATTGGGCAGGTCTTTCAGGCGATATGCCATATAGTACGACGTCTGTCCGTCGGCAAACGGACGCACCGATTGAATGGCGCCGTTTGCATCGGAAAAAAATGCGTGGAAACCGGAGTAACCGACGCCGAGGCGAACGATCATGCCCGAGCCGTCGGCAGCGCAACCGGCGTAGTTGCTCAGGGCCGGGAATTTGGCAGCCAGTTCGGGCGCCATGATGGGCGATTCCCAGACCTTGAAGCTGCGCATCGAACCATCTGCCTGGGGCAGGGTCAGCAACAGCCCTTCTTTACCCGTGAATTCCATCGGAGCGGATTTCAGGGCGCTTTTCATCGCATCGAAATCCAGTTGAAAGGTTTTGCTCACCAGTGGTTGAATCTTTCGCTGGGCCGTAGCCGGGAGGTTGACGGATTCCGGAGCAACAGGCATCCAAAAGTTTGGGACATTATTTTGGGCTGCAATATTGGCGAGCAGCCCGAAAAAGAGAAGCACAGTGCAAAATAGGCGCATGGTAATTGTTTTATAGCCTTCTGATCATCCGGGTAGGCGGGAAGGCCATGTGTAAATTTGAATTAGTCGAACCGCAAAAATCCGAACTTTAGATTTTGCGGAAGGGTGATTTTTAATGGTTTGCTTAAAAATGACGTTCAAATGTGATATTTCGCTGTTTTTACAAAACCCTGAACACCAACACGGCGCCAAACAACACCAAAAGAAGCCCAATGCCGCGTTGTACCCAAAGCGTATGTTCCGGGGTGAGGAAGCGCCGGACGCGTTTGGCCGCATAGGCCTTCAGTGTATCGGTCACCACAAGGGTGCCAAGCATGCCGCTGAAAAATATCATCACCTGCCTGTCGTTCCAACCGTTTGGAGCAAGCACCCCGCCTGCTATGCCGAGCCAGAAGAATACGGTAAAGGGGTTGACGGTATTCAACAAAAAACCGCGCAGCAGGTAAGCGACATAGGTTCTTCTATGCCGAACTGTGCCGCCCTCCATTGGTTCACCTAATGTTGAAATATGCTCTGTTTGGTTGCCGCCCATCGGTGTTCTGGAAAAAAACAAACTCCCCATGCCGAATGCTACCAACAGTATGCCGCCGCTTAGCCCGGCCCAAAGCTTGAAATTGGGAATTGAGGTAACGGTGACGAGCGCATCCATGGCATAAAAGACAGCCAGAACGTACAACACATCGCTGATCCAGATACCGCCTGCAACAGCAAATCCCGCCCGAAATCCGCGCTCAATACCCGCCTGCACGATTGCAAAGAGCAGCGGCCCGACCATGAAACTCAGCGAAATGCCCAGTAAAACACCCTGGATCAACATAACAGGAATAGTCTGGGGGGCAAAAGTAAACATTCCGGCGCGCTTATCTTTGCCTCCATGGATTACGCGACCATCATCAGCCATATCGCCGCCGAAGTGCAGCCCTTGTTTGGCCAGGGCACTGTGGCCTCCTACATCCCCGAACTCGGCAAGGTGAATCCCCGCCAGTTCGGCATCTGCCTGCAAATGAATACCGGCGGCATATACGAATACGGTGACAGCCGAAAAAAGTTTTCCATACAGAGTATTTCCAAGGTGTTCACGCTCGGTATGGCATTCGGGCTGCTCGGCGAATCGCTCTGGCGACGCGTACATGTGGAACCCTCGGGCTCTGCTTTCAATTCACTGGTACAACTGGAATTTGAACACGGCATCCCGCGCAACCCGCTCATCAACGCCGGGGCACTGGTGATCACTGATATACTCGTATCGCATTTTGAAGACCCCAAAGCGGAAATGCTCCGCTTTGTACGCAGCCTCGCCGGATCGCCCGATATACAATTTAACGAACAGGTGGCCCGGTCCGAGCGGGAATCGGGCTACCGCAACTTCGCCCTGGCCTATTTTCTAAAATCCTTCGGCAACCTGCACAACGACGTGGAGGAGGTGCTCGACGTGTATTTCCACCAGTGCTCCATCGAGATGAATTGCGCCGAACTGGCCCACGCCATGCAATTGTTTTCCAACCACGGCATCGATCCGCATACCGGCCGGCGGCTGCTCACGGCCAGCCAGACCAAACGCCTGAATGCCATCATGCAAACCTGCGGATTCTACGACGAAGCCGGCGAATTTGCATTTGCCGTCGGGCTGCCCGGCAAAAGCGGCGTGGGCGGCGGCATCGCCGCGTTGTTGCCCGGACACTACAGCATTGCCGTGTGGAGCCCCGAGCTGAACGCAAGGGGAAATTCCGTATTGGGTATGAAAGCACTGGAATTGTTTACCACGATGACCGGGGCTTCGGTTTTTTGACCTGCTAGTCAGTCCGGGTTACTTAATTTCCTCATAATCAATATATTCCCCTTCATCGTCCAGCCGGTTTTTGGGCGTGGGCCGGGGTTCCGGGCCGGGCGGCGGCGGGCCGGGCGGACGGTAGGTCGGTGGCTTGGGGTTCGACGTCAGCAAGGGGCGAATGGCCTGGTAAACCCACAATATGGCCAGTATTGTAAAAATCCATTTCAGCAGCATAACTCAGTTTGCCGGATTGCCGGCAGGTTCGTTTTTCCCAAAAATATGTTTGAGCAGCGGGTGCCCGAAAACGGCGGCGATGATGATCAGTACGCCCAGGTAAAATCCGGGGTTCAGGTCCTGGTCTTCCCGGAACAACAACGCTGCCAATAAAACGCCATAAACAGGTTCAAGGTTGATTGTCAGGTTGGTGGCGAAGGCCGAAATATGGCGCATGGCAAGCAAAGTTAAGTAATGCGGCCACAACGTGCACACCCAGGCCAGTATACCAAGCCACAGCCAGTCCCACGCATCGGGCATTACCGCCAGTTGCGGATCATTCCAGAGGGCAAAGGGCAGCAGCAGGGAAGTAACGGCCAGTGCGGCCGATAATTCCACAAAACTCATCGTGAGGGGGTGTGGCGGATGATCTTCGATCACTTTTTTGTTCAGGGCGGTAAAAACCGCCGCCAGCAGGGCGCCGACTATGCCCACGGCAAAGCCCATACGCATGTCCCAGTTGATATTGCCCACTACCAGCGCCATGCCGGGAAGGATCAGGATTCCGAGGGCGAGTTCGTACCATTTGACCCGCCTGTGCAGCAGGAGCGGTTCGGTCAGAGCCGAAAAAAACGACGTAGTGGCCATCGACGCCACGGCAATGGAAGCATTAGAGAGCTTTATCGCGCCATAAAAGCAGAGCCAGTGAATTCCGATCAGGACGCCGATGACAACGAGGCGCCTGAAAGTGCGGCGCTCCAGCCCGAACAGCCTGCTGGCGGGCAGCACCAGATACAGGGTAACACTACAGAGGAGCACCCGCCACCATACCAGCGGAAGCGCCTGCAGGGAGATCAGTTTGCCTAAAATGGCCGTAAATCCCCAGATAAAGACGCAAAAGTGCAGGTAGAGGTATGCGCGGAGCTTGTCGTTCATATAAAACAGCAAAAGTAAGGTGTTCGATCCACCGCAGTGCAACCGGGTATCAAATAGAAAAGCCGCCTCGCACTTTCGCGGGCGGCTTTTCTATGCTTGGTGTTTGTTTTGTTTTGGGAGGGTATTAAAATCAGGGAAGGATCACTTTATCGATAGCGTGTACAACGCCATTGGAGCCTTGTACGTCTGTTGCAATGATGTTGGACGTGCGGTTTTGCGCGTCAACGATCTTAACGCCGCCCGTCAGGTCGATTTTGAACGTGCCACCCTGGAAGGTTGTCACAACCTGCTCGTCGCTGAGTTGGGTGGAAAGTACGTTTGCGCCGTCGACCACATGGTATTGCAGCACGGCATTGAGCGTTGCTGCAGGGATATCGTCGAGGCTGGTGGCATTCAACTCGGTCAGCAGCGCTGCAAAAGCGTCGTTGGTTGGTGCAAATACCGTGAACGGACCGTCGCCGGAAAGGAGACCTACATAATCAACGCCGAGATCGGAGCGGGTCAGCGCTGCTACCAGGATGCTGAAGTTGGGGTTGTTGAGCGCCTGGTCGACTACCGTAGGCGGTACGATTACCTTGTTGATGATGTGTACCACACCGTTGGAGGCCTGTACGTCGGCGGTGGTGACGGTCGAGCCGCCCACTTTAACGCCGCTGGAGAGGTCAACAAACAGGCTCAGGTAGCTGGTCGTGCTGCCAAAAGGAAGCAGGGTTTTTACATAGCCTGTGCTCAGGGCGTTCGATTTTACTTCACCGCTGACCACGTGGTTGAGCAGGATGTTTTTCAGTACATCAACCGGCACATCTTCCAGTTTGGTCAGGCCAAGCGAGGTAAGGAGATCGCTGAAGGCTTGATTGGTAGGGGCAAAAACGGTGAGTTTGTTATCGCTGCTCAGCGCATCGACGAGACCTGCACGCCCGACGGCTGCAACCAGGGTGCTGAGATCAGGATTGCTTTGCGCCAGTTCGACAATGTTCTTCGGTGCGCCATTGTCGGTGTCTTTACATGCCGTAAACGCGAGAGCAGATACCAGGATGATGGAAAGGCTAAAAAGTAGATTCTTCATGTCTTTGAATGTTGTTGTGTAATTAGAGTAGTGTTTGCATTAATGAGGACTATAACGCCCCGATCCACATATTGTTTAATCTTTTTAAATAAAAGAAATGTAAAAATTAAACAAAACACACTACTTTCTTCAACTTGCCGTGCTGCAAATTTTCCCGGCGTCTTTTCCCGGTATTTCAAAATATCTGTTTTCATCCGGCGAAATCTGCAGAAAACTATATGCTGGTGACGGTACCTTTTCTACATTTGGCCGTTCATCAATTCAATACGAAAACAACATATCATGAACTTAAACATTCGCCTGCAACTTTCCCTGATGATGTTCCTGGAGTTTTTCATCTGGGGAGCATGGTTTGTCACCATGGGCACCTATCTCAGCAAGAATCTCAGTGCCACGGGCGTCCAGACCGGGCTGGCCTATCAGACCCAAAGTATCGGGGCCATTATTGCGCCTTTTATTATCGGGCTCATTGCCGACCGTTTTTTTTCGGCCCAGCGTATTCTGGGCGTCTTGCACCTGCTGGGCGCTGCAGCGCTCTGGTATGCGGCCCGGCAGCCCGATTTTGGCGGGTTTTACCCCATCATCCTTATATATATGGTATTGTACATGCCTACACTGGCGCTGGTCAACGCTGTTTCGTTTCGCCAGATGGCAGACCCCTCCACAGAGTTTCCCAAAGTGCGGGTATTGGGTACCATCGGCTGGATTGTCGCCGGTCTGCTGATCGGGTTTATGGCCTGGGAGACCAGCAATTCGCTGAGTAATACCTTTATGATGGCGGCTGCGGCTTCGGCCATTCTGGGTGTTTTCAGTTTTTTCCTGCCTGATACGCCTCCTCCCAAGGCCAAGGACGCAAACATCAATATTGCCGACCTGCTGGGACTCGATGCACTTGGGCTGCTGAAAAACCGCTCTTTCCTGATCTTTTTCCTCGGCTCGGTGATGGTATGCGTGCCCCTTGCCTTTTACTACAACTTTACCAACCAGTTTCTGAATGAGGCCGGTGTAAGCGGCGCCGCCGGGAAAATGAGCATGGGCCAGATGAGCGAAGTGTTGTTCATGCTGGTGCTGCCGTGGCTGCTGGCGCGCTGGGGTGTGAAAAAAATGTTGCTCATCGGCATGGCTGCCTGGGTGTTGCGCTACCTGATGTTCGCGTTCGGCGATACCGGCGCCAACTACTGGATGCTGGTGACGGGTATCCTGCTGCACGGCATCTGTTACGATTTCTTCTTTGTCACCGGCCAGATCTATACCGACCAGAAAGCGGGCGCGCGTTTTAAAAGCGCTGCCCAGGGCCTGATCACGCTGGCTACCTATGGTGTGGGCATGTTCATCGGCTCGTATATCAGCGGACTGGTTGTAGACAAATATGCCGTGGCCGATGGCCACAACTGGCAACAGGTATGGCTGGTGCCGGCGGGTATCGCCTTTGCCGTACTGGCTGGTTTTGCCATCTTTTTCCGGCAGGAGCAGGAGCCGGCAACAACTTGAGGGTGTATCCGGCATCCCGCAGGACTGCCTACCGCTTTACTGCGCGCAGAAATGACCGCTTGTAGTCTGTCGAAATGATTTCGATGAAGTAGACGCCGGCGGGCAGGCGACTGGTATTGACGGTTCCCGGTACAGGGGCCGTCAGCACCATTGCCGGGCGGCCGGTCGCGTCGAGCAGGCGCACCGATGCAATGGGCTTTCCTGCAGGGACTGAAAAGGATATCTGGTCGCTGAACGGGTTGGGTGAAAAGGTATATGCCGTCTCTTCTGTTATGGTTTCTTTCGCATCGGTGAGGGCATCACAGTTTGAACTGGCGACCTTATATTCGAACAAGTCGTTTTCGTAGCGGCACAGGAACCATTCAGGGCCGTCTGCCGCCCCTGAATTGACTTCATCCAGAAAAAAGTGGTGACCTTCCGGGTAAATGATGTTGTTGACAAGGTCTTTACACTCGCCGTTGATCATGCCGATTTTTTCAACGATCAGGGCGCTGCAATTTCCAACCCCGAACAAGGTGCTCGTTCTGACCGTTTGGACACGCAGGGACTGCCCGTTGATGAACATAACGCCGTTGTTTTCGACAACATAACTGAATACGCTGTTGCCGTTCCAGTACTCGGGTATGGCTACCGAGTCGCCAACTTCAAGATCGAAGTTGTATGTCAGATTGTACTGGTTGGTAATGCCGTTCCAGCAGTAGATGGTGTCACCGCTCTGGCGAACAATGCGCAAATCGGTATTGTCGGGCACCGAATTCATGTCCCTGAAGCGTTTCATTACGATGGCGGGATGGCCCCCGAGCACGGTGTCGCCTTCTATGGAGACATATTCATAACCGCTGCCGGCAAAACCAAAAGTGAAATAATTGACCCATTCGGGATTGTTTTCAAACCAGTTTTGGGCATAAAGGCTACCACCTTGAAACAAGAAAAGGCATACAAACGGCAGGTAAATATTTTTCATGGTAAATATGTTTGGTGTAAATGCAAGACACGCCGCCGCCTGAAAAAGTTGGCCCCTGACAGTTCTTTTTTCAAAAACACAAAACATTACGCCCACCTGACCATTACATAACACACCACTTATCACTTATCACTTAACACTTAACGCTTAACACTCCCCCCATGTGGCACGAAGAAAAAAATCGCCTCCAGGCTACCTTTAAATTTAAGGACTTTGCCGAGGCATTCGCATTTATGACCGAAGTGGCGCTACACGCCGAAAAACGAAACCACCATCCCTCCTGGAGCAATGTGTGGAACTCCGTTGAAATTCAACTCACTACCCACGACGCCGGCAATATTGTGACCGATAAGGACCGCAAACTGGCTGAAGTAATCGATGTGATATATTCAAAATACGGTTGAATATATTTCCTCAAAATACCGGAATATTGCCTCCCGAACCCTGTCATAATTCTGCCCAGCCATGCAAATCCAGTCGAAGTTGCCCAACGTGGGCACCACTATCTTCACCGTCATGTCCGGCCTGGCCAATCAGGTTGGCGCCATCAACCTCTCCCAGGGTTTCCCCAATTTCAATCCTTCCGAACGGCTGCAAAGCCTCGTGACGGAGCACATGGCAAGCGGCGACAACCAATATTCTCCCATGCCTGGCGTACTGCGGCTGCGCGAACGCATTGCGGAGAAGATTGCGCGGATGTACGCCGTCAGGGTCGATCCCGACACCGAGATCACTGTGACGGCCGGCGGCACCCAGGCTATTTTCTGCGCCATCGCCGCTTTCGTGCGGCCGGGCGACGAGGTGATCTTGCTCGAACCCTGCTACGACTCCTACCGGCCTTCGGTGGAGACGGTCGGCGGAGTTCCCGTAGTGCATACGCTGTCGGCTCCGGATTATGCCGTGGACTGGAATGCCGTGCGCCGCCTCATCACCCCCCGAACCCGGATGCTGTGTATCAACACCCCGCAAAATCCGACGGGCACCATCCTGAACGATGCGGACATGCGCGCCATCGACGCCATGCTGCGCGGTACCGACGTGCTGCTGATGAGCGACGAGGTGTATGAACACCTGATTTTCGACGGCGAGCCCCATGCCTCGGTGCTGCGTTATCCGGAGCTCTATGCGCGATCCCTGGCGATATATTCCTTTGGAAAGACCTACCACAACACCGGCTGGAAAACGGGCTACTGCGTAGCGCCGCCCGAACTGACGCGCGAATTCCGGAAAGTACACCAGTTCAATGTGTTCTCTGCCAACCACCCGATGCAGGCGGCCTTTGCCGACTTCATGGCCGATCCGGCGGAATACCTCGGCTTGCCGGATTTTTACCAGCGGAAACGCGATTTCTTCCTCGATGCCATGGCCGGCACGCGTTTCAGACCGCTGCCCTGCAAGGGCACGTATTTTCAGTTGTTCGACTATTCCGGCATCAGCGACGAGCCTGATCTGGATTTTTGCAAACGCCTCACCACGGAATTCGGTGTGGCGGCCATTCCCGTTTCGTCCTTCCATTCCGACGGAAGGGACGACAAGGTGGTGCGCTTTTGTTTTGCCAAAACGGAAGATCTGCTGGAACAGGCCGGGCGGCTTCTGGAGCGCGTATAATTCTATTTTTCATACAGCATTTGCTGGAAACACTCAAAGTACCGCCCCACATGGATGCCATCCATCAGGGCATGGTGTACCTCTACCGACACGGGCATGAGCAGTTTGTCGCCCTGTTCTGCAAATTTTCCGAAAACGATCTTGGGAATGGAGTCTTCCCGTCCCCAACGCCGCGCGTGTTTAAAACTGGAAAATGAAATCCAGGGAATCACCGAGTAATGGATCATATCGTATGCTTCGTCGCGAGCGTCGAGACCGGGATTGTTTCGTTCCCGGTCTATCAGCATCAGCCCTTCCCGAACAAACGTTTCCAGGTCGGCCCGGAAGTCAAAATAGCAGAACCGGAACGTTTCGTCGGGCATCAGGATCGTGGAGCCTGCATGAACGGTGTCGTAACATACCACGTCGCCGTGGCGCAGGCGCAGGCGGAACGCTTCCACCTCATTGGCAGCGCGCAGGGACCAATAGAGATAGTTCAGGAAAAAAGAACTGTGCTCCTCCCTGCAACGCCGGTAGCACGCCGTAACATCCACGGTTGCGGTGATGTTAAAGAAAGGATCGTCGAAATTCTTGAAAAACGCATACGCGTGGCGACGACTCCACTTTTCTGTATCGACCCTGGTAAACATGTCCGCAAAAATATGTTCCGGCAGGCAAAATTCGGGTATCCTGTTTCAGGCCCGCACCACCATCAGTTTGCCGCTTTGCATCCGTCCGTCTTTCAATATCCGGATGGTATAAAAACCTGCTGCAAGGTCGCTGACGATCACGGTGTTTTGCCCGGCCACCGGTTTTTCCAGTTTGCGCACGGCCTTGCCCTCCGAGTCATAGATGGTCACGGATTGCACATCGAACGGCAGTTCGAGGATAAACTGCGTACTGGCGGGGTTGGGGTAATACAGGGCCTGCCACGGTTGCTGCTGCTGCGGGTCGTCTTCAAAGCGGATCGTCGATTTGCCTTCGCAGGTGCTGATGGTGGTATATTCGGCAATGAGGCGTACGAGCAGTTCGTTGAGCGGTTCCACTTTGTACTCGTCGGTTGTAGGCTCCAGGTGTTTGCCACCTATGCCCGAGTGGTCGGTGAGGAATACATAGGTTCCGTTGGTAGCCAGACCGAAGAATTTCATCAGGAATTCAGTGTCTTTCTGGATACCGCTGGCCGTCACCGGCACGATGCGGATGCCGAGTTTTGCGGCCTCCCGAATGCTTTTTTGCAGACTTGCGTTGACTTCGGGTGTTTGGTGCGGGCTCGCGTCGAGCACGAGGAAGCAAATGCGCGCGATGGCCTCTTTGCTCCAGTCCTGGAGGTGAATGGCCTCTTCGAGGGCGCTGTGTACCGCTTCGGGGTAGTCGCCGCCGCCGTCGGCCGACTGTTTTTTGATGAAATCCACCGTTTTGGCAATATTGCCCGAAAGGCCGCTGCTTGCAGTAATGTAGGCGTCGCTGACATCGCGGTAAAACACGGTGCCCATTCGAAACGACAGACCGGGGTTGCGTCCTTTGGCGCGACCGATCACGTCGAGCAATTCGGTTTTCAGGTATTCGATCTCGTCGCCCATACTGCCGGTAGCATCAACGGCCCACACGATATCGACGTTTTTCGGCGCCTTGCACGCCGCTTCAATCCGGAACCGGTTGATGCCGTCCTTGGCCGGTTTGAGTCGGCCCAGGTCGTGTTTTTGGCCTTCCACCAGGGCCTCTGCCTCCAGGGCGGTAAATTCTTTTTTATCAAACAGTCCGGCCCACAATTCGGCCTTTCCGGTGTTATCCGTTCGGGCTTCCCAGATGGTTTCGCCTGCACTTTTGAGGGTCACGGCGACATCTGCCAGGGGAAAATCCTGTTCGGTTGTCAACAGTACCGTGAAGCGTTGTTTTGGGAAAAAGCCGTACATGTTCTGATAGGTGTCGATCTCGCCGTCGGCCAGCAGATCGGCCCAGTGACGGTTCCAGTTGTGCAAGTCGCTCCATTCGCCTGCTGTGAGCAATCCCGCGCGAGGGCTGGGCTGGGCTGGGGCACCCGGAGGCGGGGCGGCTTTTGTCTCATCGGCAACTATGGTAACTTCTTCGTAGGATTTGTAGTCGTCCGGGGCCTCGAAAGTGTAGGTGACGTCTTTTCGAGCACCATCTATCACCACTTTATCGGCAGCCGGCGCGCGTTTGGCCTTGGAGGCAGGCTCTGCCTTCAACATGGTCGCCCTGGTTTTGGCGGCCCGCTCTGTTTCCCGCTTTTCCCGGACGGCAATTTCATCGTATTTTACGGCTATATCCGGCTCGGGTGACCGCAACTCATCGGCAGTTAACACGCCGGGTTTCGAATGTCCGTTCCCGGGCAGGCTGCCGTATTGCTGGACAACCGTTTCTTCCAGTCCATCCTCCTTTTCCAGAAAAAAATCGAGCACATTGTTCGTATTCTCCCGGACGGGCACATCCACATAACGCCGGGTGGCAAAGCCGGCTGCGATACATTCCACATCATACATGCCCGGCGCTACCTCTTGACGGTAAGTGCCGTCCTCTCCCGAGGTAATACCGGCCACCAATTCCCGGCCTTTTTTCATGATCAGAATATTCGCATTTGCCACCGGCCGGCCGGCAGGGTCGGTTATTTTTCCACTCAGAACAGATTTTTCAACCGGAAGAAACAAGGCTGTAATGGTCAGCCACATGGTGCTGATAAGGAAGGATAATTGCATAAAGGAAGGTTTTGGTTTGGAAAATACGGTGTACAGGCAAACGGATGTTCGCGAGCGGGGAAATGCATAAATGGGAAAAGAAAGAATTTACCGCAACACCGCTTTCCCGATTTTCCACCACACCGACCATTCTTTCTGCACCCGGAAATAGGGCTTTTGTACGGCGCCGAACTGTCGCCGCACGCGTTCGATGGGTCGGATCATGCTGCCGGCGAAATCAAAAACGGGTACCTTCAGTACCTCATGGGCGTAGCGAATCGCTTCCCAGGCGATCAGGATACCGGCGCCGGATTGGCGCAGGGCCGGGTCGTCGCCGGCCAGCAGATACCAGGCCGACTGCGCATCCCAGGCGAGGTAGGCCACCGAATGGATGTCTCCGGTATTCCGGTCGGCGGCATAAAAAATCTCGCGGCATCCGTGTGCTGCGAGCGCGTCGTCGAGGCGCGCCATGAATTCGGGAGACACCGGCGGATCAAGCCCCTTGCGTTCATAACTGAGGTCGTGGACGTCCAGAAAATGTTCGAGCGACAAGCCGGTGCGGACTTCCAGGGTTTCCCGCGCTTTCGGGATTTTCTGGTTGCGGTAGTCGGGGGCGAGGTTGTCCCACACGGCATCCATATCGCTCAGATCAATCACATAGGAATAACGGGTTGTCTGCCGGAAGCCGCGCCAGTAGAAAGGAAGCCAGTTGACTGCGCCGTAGTTAAAATCCTGCTCAAAGGCGGCAAGTCCGGCGGGCAACTGATCGATCAGCGCTTCCAGGATGGACGGTTCTTTTTTCGGGGTGCGCAACTCGGGCAACAGATAGGGTCCCAGCATCCGGGCGAGTTGCGGCATGGCTACATATTGCCAATGCCATTTTTTTTTCAGGAAATAAGGCAGCCCTGCAACAACCTGGCCCGCTTGCTCCAGCACGACGGCATCCCAGGTTCCGTCGGCACACACGGCGTCCAAGTACCAGGGCTGCATAAACAGCGGCAGGTCGGGTGCGTTCCGGCATAAACGGATGTAAGCGTCGCGGTCGGGCATAGGGGCAAAGATGAGAAGCCGGCCGTTAATTTTTCAGGACAAACTATTTAACGGTAGCCTGAACGGAGTGTATCAAAAAACGCTCGCCCCATTTCTTTCGTTCAAAAATGACCGGCACACTGAAGCCGTAACGCATTGCCAGCGCCGATACCCGCACCAGATCACAATCTTCAGAAAGGATCATCAGGGTTGTGGATTCGGGATGTATGAAGTCGCCCAGTTGCCGGAACAGTTTGTCGAAGTACTCCAGGTTTTCCCCGGCGAAAAAGGCCTTTTCAGCGCTATCCTGTGCTTTTCGGGGGTAATATGGCGGGTTGATCAGCACCAGGTCGAAGCGTTGCGGCGGTACGCGGTCGAACAGGTCGCTTTCTATCGCCTGAATATCCAGGTTGTTTTCCCGTGCATTTCGGCGCGTGGTGTCCACAGCGAGCCGGTTAATATCCACAGCCGTAACCTGCGCACCCTTTTTCGCGGCAAACAGGGCCAGCACGCCACTGCCGGCGCCGATATCCAGCGCCTTTTTCCCTTGAAAATCAATGTTTTCCAGAAAATCAAGAAAAATAGGCGTGCTAAAAAACACACCGGGGTGAAATACGCCTTGCGGGATTTCGATACGCAGGCCCGCATACCGGAATACTCGTGTCCGGCGAATATGCCGCAGTGCCCAGAAGCGGTAAAGGGGGAGCCAGGTATGGCGTAACATAAAGCGAAGTATCATGCCACGCCTGATTATTCCTGAATTTTAGATCTTATGAACGACTTGAATTTATCATCCAGCCAGAATCCGGCAACATCTTCCAGTTCCTGGATAACCGGCATCACAGATTCAATCATATTATTCTCTTTTGCAAGGATTAGCGTGCCGATGAGACCGATTGTCTTTAGTCCCGATTCTTTTGCCCACCGCGTCCCCAGGCGTTCATCAATGAGCAACAAGTCGGCATGTAGTTCTTTTGCCAACACGATGGCCTGCGATTCGCCGATATCGATATGCTTAACAAGTTCATTTACGGCATGACTGTCAAAAGGGACTTTAACCGAAATGGCGGTACTGCCTTCATATTCAGCAATGTCAATTTTAAACTTCTTCAGGGCTTTGATTTCCAGATCGACAGCCGGTGGGATAATTATTTGTCCGTACAACTGCCCCAAGAGGTTCAGGCGATGTATTTGAAGCAGGTTTGAAATGGGAGAAGTGTCAGAAACAACAATCACTTGAGGTTGATTTTTGCAATGGTCTCTAAATCATTCAACAGATCTTCTTCTCCGTAATGGAAAGGAATCTTTCGCCTGGCCAATTCCTTTTGAAATTCCATTTGATGAATACCCGCAAACTGGCTGGCTTGTGCCAGGGTAAGCTTTTCTTCCTGGAATAGCATGACCGCTATTCGCAAGAGCAACTCGCCTTCAGTCATGCCGACTTTTTGGAAAAATGTATCAGGAATCTGAAGTGTCATCCTTGTGAATTAGATTTTTACAAAAATCGGGGTTTATTCGTTTAAAACAAAATATTCGTCAGAACCCCGTATTAATGCGCAGAAAAAAACCGCTTTCACCCCGGTCGTTCCAGCTCCATTCGAAGCGCGCGGTTTTGTCGTAATACGCCACGATATCGACGCCGAGGCCATAGCCCCATAACAGATGGTTGGCCAGCGGGTTCAGGTCGTTGTAGTGGGGATCGTTGGCGTAGCCGAAATCGCTGTTCAAAGAGATATATACCTTGAGTGGCAGGCTGCGAAACGCTTCCAGGGGCATAAACTTGCCGAGATTGAAGGTGCGGCTGAAAGTCTGTATGTGAAAAGCGGTTTTGAGCAGACCGAAGTCGAGTCCGTCGGCCACGTAGTATTCATAACCGCGTACAAAACTGCCGCCATAGCCCAGGGCCTGGTTGTTGTTGTAGGGCGGCTTGCCGCGCGGCAGGCTGGCGCGTCCCCGGAAAACGGTTTCCAGGCTGAGGCGTTTGTCCCAAAAAGGAAAGTACCTGGCCATTTCGACATAAGCCCTGAAAATGTGCAGGTTATCGCCGGGAAGCAGTCCGTTCTGGCGCAGTTCGGCGACGAAAAGCCAGCCGCTGAGCGGGTAGGGACGGATATCGCGGTAGTCGAAACTTACATTATACAACAGGCTCAGGTGCCGTTGTCTGGTCGAGCCGTTGAGAAAATAGTCGGGGTTAAAAAAGCGGGCGATAGAGTCGGCAACGGACAATGCGCGATATTCTACCGTAAAACGGTGGGTGGTGAACAGTTTTGGGCGCCACAGTACGCTGCCGCCGGCCGACAGCTGGATGATCTGCCAGATGTCGGGGTTGACGGTGAAGCGGAGTTTGTTGCCTTCGGTGGCGTAGGCCACTTCGTGCGAACGACTGTACGATACCCCGAAATCCATGCCGATCGTTTGGTCGCGGTTTATATTTGACCGGCTGTAGCGGAGTTCGTACTTGTTGGAATAACCGAACTGCGTTTTTACTTTCAGGTTATCGGCGTTGCCGGTCAGATTCAGTTGGGTCCAGTCGATACCGTAGTTGACGCGCTTGAGGGAGCGGTTGAACTCTTTCCACCATACATTGAAGTTGCGGTCGGCGAGCTCGAACAGGGGAACCGGATAAACGAACCAGGTTTCGATCAGGGTAATGTGCAGGGTAATATGCTGCGAGGCCAGGTCCCAGCGTTGTACGTTGATGCGCGCCGTATTGAAGATGCCGAGGTTCATGAGGCGCAGGCCGTTGCGTTCCAGTGTGGCGGCGAGTTCGCTGGTCTTCAGGGAATCGCCGGGCGCAAATTCCAGTTCGCGCAGGATAAGTGCGGCGCGGGTTTTGCGGTTGCCCTCCATGGTGATGGAGTCGATATAAACATAGGAGACCGGGATGGAGTCCGTTTGTGCATATGTTACTTTTGCAGAGGCAAGCAGTATTAAAACAAACAGGAATAGCCTCCCGGGAAAAAAAGGGCTGTAGTGTTGTTTATGGCATACACCGGTTTTTGAAGTACTTTTCCCGGACACTGCCTGGGCCCTTGCTGCGCGCATTTGTTTGGATCGGTTCAGGGAAATTTGAATCAATTTAGTTTCTAAGTAACTGATTACCAAAAAGTTTAGACATTTGTGATGCTAAAGCCGTACAGATACCGTGCGGGGCAAACTGAATCTTTAATCAAACAGGATAAACCGCTGACATCGCCTGCATAACGTGTTACAACGCAAAATACGTGTAAAAGGCACAATTTTCGCGGCTTATCTGCTACCTTTGGTCAAAATGAAAAATATCCGTTCATGAACGAGCTACTGCTGGACCCGGTTTTTTACTGGCTCGTTTGGGCAATTTTCACGGTGGCGGGTACCATCATCGGATGGTCGCTCAGGGCCCATTTTTCAGAGAAGGACGTGCGCCGCGCACTCGACCGCAGCGAACACGATCGCAGTATTTTAGCCCGCCTGTACACCCATATCAAACACCAGCACGACCTTCGGGAAGCTGATTTTAAAAGGGCTTCACTCGAACTCGACAACCTGCGCGATCGCCTCATGGTGCTCGAACAGGAACGCCTGGCGTTCGACCATGCCGAGCAATCCTACAACGCCCGTATCGAACAGGCCGACGCCAATGCCGCGCGTTTTGCCGAACGCTTTCGGGCGCTGGAAGAACAAACCAACACCTTGCGCGCGCGCAACACCCAACTGAACGTCGACCTGGGCCGTATGCAACAGGAACTCAGCGCCTGGAAAACCCTTTACCGCGACTTTCAGGCCATGCAGCAAAAACTCCTGGCCGTCGAACTTTCGGCGTCCAAACTGGAAGCCGAGCGCAACAACCTGCGTCAGCAACTCGACCTGGCACACGCCGAGATGGAACGCCTGCAAACCATGACCCGCAGCGGGAGAAGAACCGGTGGCCCCAAAGGCGGTCCGGCCCGTTCGGCGCCCGGCCCCGACAATCCCGACGATCTGAAAACAATCAAAGGCATTACCACCCATACCGAGCAACAATTGCACGGACTGGGTATCTACTCGTTTATTCAGATCAGTCACTGGGACGACGACGCTATTATCTCCGCCGCGAAGAAACTGGGCATCAGCCCGGGAAAGATATACCAGGACGACTGGGTAGGACAGGCGCGGCAACTCATAGGTGAGGGGCGCATCTAGGTCCCGGTATTTAAACTACACCGATAATGATTTTAGACCAGAAAATTGCCGTGGTTGCCGGCGGCGCCGGCGGCGTGGGAGAAGGTATTGTCCGCGCCCTCCTCAAAAACGGTGCAACGGTAGTGGTGCCCTCCCGTACCAAATACAAACTCGACAGGCTTAAGGAATACACCGCGGATATTCCCAGCGGCACCCTGATTACGGTATCGGGCGGTGTGAACACCGAGGAAAACAGGGTGGAACTATCGAATTATCTTCATAAGGAATTTAAACACCTCGACCTTGCCGTTGCCTCGCTTGGCGGGTGGCGGCAGGGGTACCCGCTGTACAGTTATCCGCTCGACGAGTGGAACCGTATTATAGCCGACAACCTGACCAGTCACCTGCTTGCCATCAAGGCGCTTGTGCCGATGCTGCATCCGCGTACAGGTTCCTATTTCCACATCAACGGGTTCAGCGCCGACGAGGCCTACCCCATGGCAGGCCCCGTGGCGATGATGGCCGCAGCACAAAAGTCGATGATCCAGACGCTTGCCAAAGAGGTAGACAAAACGGGTATCAACGTCTTTGAATTAATACTCGGGCCCATGAAAACCCGCGACCGCCTGAAACACGGGCACGGACAGCCGGATTGGTATTTTCCGGAAGAAATAGGCGACTATATCGTCCATCTTGTGGAGGCCCACCTGCAGGAGCAAGTGGTACATTACCTCCTTCGAAAACCCGATTAGAGCGTCATTGGAACCTCCATCAGGAGCAATTGCGCATTGGAGTCGGCCTGGATGTCGAGCTTTTCCGTATCCCAGATGCCGAGTCCGTCGCGGCGGTTGAGCGCCTGGCCGTTGATCGTCACGTCGCCGTCGATCACAAAGGCGTACACGCCGTTACCGGCGGCTTTTTTGAGGGTGTATTCTGTTTTGAAGTCCTTGTCGAGGTGCCCGAGATGGAACCACGCATCCTGGTGTATCCATACGCCGTCGTCGTCGGGGTTGGGCGACAGCAACTGGAACAGGTTGTTTTTCAGTTTCTCCGTGTCGAGGGTGATCTGGTCGTAGCGGGGCGTTACGTTCCGCTTGTTGGGGAACACCCAAATCTGGAGAAATCGCACGTCCTGATCCTTGTTTTTGTTGTATTCAGAGTGCCTGATACCCGTACCGGCGCTCATCACCTGGATATCGCCCTGGCGGATCACGGCGGTATTGCCCATCGAGTCGTTGTGCTCCAGGTCGCCGGAAAGCGGAATCGAAATGATCTCCATATTGTCGTGCGGGTGCGTGCCGAAGCCGCGGCCGGGCGCCACGATATCGTCGTTGAGTACCCGCAACACGCCGAAATGGACGCGCTCCGGGTTGTAATAGTTGGCAAAAGAAAAAGTGTGGTGACTGTCGAGCCAGCCGTGGTCGGCGTGGCCGCGCGTGTCGGCTTTGTGCAAAACGGTGTTTGCCATGATGTTTGACTCCGTATTTGGAAGGTGATTGAATCCGAGAATTTCGAGCGGCCTCAGTTCGTCGATGCCGTTGCGGGTCAGGTTGCCCAGCGCCTTTGAAGCGGCAAAGATGCCGACGCCAAAGAGACCTGTTTTGAGAAAATCCTTTCGTTCCATGATTTTCGTTTTAATGTGTTGCAAAATTACAACCACTTGCTATACTTTTGCAAGTAGTTACATCTTTGTATATCAGTTTCACTTTTGTAACCTTTGCTGATTATCAGATGATTACAACGGAAAAAAAATTAAAGAAAAATACTTTTTCGACACTCGAGTGCCCTTTCAGGGCGACGCTCGATTTGCTCGAAGGCAAATGGAAGTTTGCCATTATATACAGTTTGCTCAAAAAAGGCACCCTCCGGTTCAAGGAACTGGAGCGGGAGGTGGGCGGTATCACCCCGAGGATGCTCATTGCTGCCCTGAAAGACCTGGAGCAAAACGGCATCGTCAACCGCAAGGCATACGCAACGGTGCCGCCGACCGTGGAATACAAACTCACCGAGTGCGGGTACACGCTTGAGCCGGTTATTGCGGCCATTCGGTTGTGGGGCGAACAACATATTGAAAAACAAACCGGAAAAATCCGATAAGCACCATGCGCCTGCTGATCTTCCTGTTCTTTTTATTGCTGTATTCATGCGGCAGCCCTGAAACACCGCTGGACGCCGATACCCGCAGGGCCATCGATTCCATATCCGTAGCACAGATACGAAAGTCGCGGCTGGAGATCGACTCCCTGTGCAAACGCGATCGCCAGACCCTGATGCCACGACTTGTCGATTCCATCCGACAGGTCCGTATGCGTGAAATCGAGCAGCAGTTGAAAACGGTGCCCCGTTAAAATGCCGATGCAGGGTGTTTGGTGAAGGTTTTGCTACTTTTGCACAACCCTTTCAGTTAATATTCGATCGAAATGCGACCTTTTTATCGCTTGTACCATACCTGCGGCCTGCTATTGGTTGCCGCCCTGCTGTTCTTCCACGCGTGTACGCCCCCGGACCCTGCCGGGACGGCTCCCGAAAACGCGGGGATAAACCTAGACCTTCAAAATCCGGCCGTACAGAAACTGTACAATTTTCGCGATGCGCGGAACCTGGACAGCCTGCTGTTCTACCTGAACAGCAAAAACCCTACGCTCCGGTATCTCGCAGCCCTGTCCTTTGCATCCATGCCCGATTCCAGTGCCATCGGCCCGCTGGACTCCCTGCTGCGCGATCCTCTGGAAGATATTCGTATTGCCGCCGCCTTTTCTCTCGGCCAGATCGGTTTGCCACAGTGCGAAAAACCGCTGATTGCCGCCTTTGCGTCCGACGACCCCATGTCGGAGCACCAGCGCTTCAACGCGATCGTTCTGGAGGCCATCGGCAAATGCGGCACCCGGCAGAGTCTCAAAAACATCGCCTCGGTCACTACCTATAAACCAACCGACACCCTGTTGCTCGAAGGGCAGTGCCGGGCAATTTACCGGTTTGGCCTGCGCGACTCTACCCTTCCCGCCGCCACCCAGCTCATGGTATCCTATGTGGCAAACGAGCGCATGCCCGAACCTGCCCGGCTGATGGCGGCCCATTACCTGGCACGCACCAAAAGTGTAACGCCCGACAGCCTTCAGGCGCGTGAACTGGCGGCTGCTTTCGTTCGCTCGGGCAGCAGCCCGGATATCCGGATGGCCCTGGCACAGGCGCTTGGAAAATCGAGCGGCCCCGCAGCATTCGCCATCCTGTCGAAAGTGATACATTCCGAGCAGGACTGGAGGGTTAAGTGCAACATTATCAATGCCTTGAAAAAATTCGACTATGATACCGTCCGGGCACTGGTCATTCCATTCGTCAGCGACGCCAACCCTCATGTCAGCCGTACCGCAGCGGAGTTTTTTATTGCCAACGGCCAGCCCAAAGACGGCGATTACTACTGGCGCATTACCCGCGATCAGCCCGATTTACCGGCGCTTACGCGTATCGCCCTGTTCCGGGCCTCCAACAAGTTTCTATCCGTAAAAAACGAGCCGGAGTCGAAGTTCTACCTGATCGACCGGCTGAAAGAAACGTTCCAGCAATCCAAAAATCCTTATGAAAAAGCCGCGTGCCTCGGCGCCCTGAGCGAGTTTGGCTGGAACTACCGCTGGATTCACGATCGCGGTTTCAGCGATGCGCACCCCGCCGTAAAAACGGCCGCCGCCGAAGCCCTGCTCGCTATCGCGCAACTGCCGAACTTTTACGCTGTTTTCGGCGAAAATGCCCGGACGGTACGCCGCGATCTTTATTACTACCTGCGGGAAGCCGTGACAAGCGGCGACGTGGGGATGATCGCAACTGCTGCGGAAGGGTTCCGGGTTCCGACGTTGAACTATAAAACGTTCCGCGATACTTCCCGCCTGACGGTGATGAAATCCGCTTTGGAAGGCCTGAAACTGCCGCGCGATGTGGAAGCCTACATGGCGCTGGACAAAACCATTGCCTTTTTTGAGGAGCGCCCGGAACCGGCCAAACCCAAACTAAAAGCAGACCACCCTATCGACTGGGAAAGACTCAAAAAATTTGCACCCAAATCGGAAGTCATCCTCGAAACCTCCAAAGGAACTGTCGTCCTGGAAATGTACCCGCTGTGGGCCCCCGGCTCTGTGGTCAATTTCCTGCAACTGGCGGAATCGGGTTTTTTCAACGGCAAGAGTTTTCACCGGGTGGTTCCGAATTTTGTCATTCAGGGCGGCTGCCCGCGCGGCGATGGCTACGGTGCGCTCGACTACGCTATCCGGACGGAGATCGGGCTGGTCTGGTACGACAGTGAAGGTTATCTGGGTATGGCTTCTGCCGGACCGGATACCGAGGGCACCCAGTTTTTTATCACCCATTCCGCTACGCCGCATCTCGGCGGGCGATATACCATATTCGGCAAGGTAAAATCGGGCATGGACGTGGTGAACCGGATACAGCCGGGTGATACGATAACCGGGGTGTCGGTCAAGATCTGACCTGCCCGCCTGTTTATTTCAACTGCCAGGTAATGCCGTTACGCCATGCGTAGGTGCCTTCGGGCGCTCCCTCCGGCAGGTTCTTGTCCAGACTGTACGTGAAGTCGACAGTCAGGGCGATTTTTTTTGTCAACCCGACTTTCAATATCCAGTCGGTGCTCAGCCGGTAATTCCGGATATAGCCCCAGACCGGTTGCCAGTACGTGGTGCCGATCAGCGATGTCTGCCGGTTGGCGCGCAGTGTTACGGAGATGTAGTTGCTGGAGCGGTTCCAGTAACTATCCCGGTTCGGCTCGGCAAAATTGTTGTGTTCCCACAGCCACGATGTCCCCGCATACACCCGCTGGCGGCCGTCGGCCGATTTGAACAGGCGCAAGCGCGGACCGGTGCCGAACAGCCTGCGTTGCGAAAGCAATTGCAGCGGGCTCGTCTGGATTTGCGCATATGCTTCCCAGGTCAGGATTTTGCTCAGGTGGTAATTGTAGCGCAGGTGTGCAAAGGCCTGGTTGGAGAAGTCGTTGCCTCCGGCGCGCAGCAGGTTGACGTTGAGCAGGAGTAAAACCAGGTGGTCGGGCGTTTTGTACTGGACGCGTGCCTCGCCCAGCAGTTGCAGGCTTTGCTTGCTCACCCGCACCAGCGAGGCGCCGCCGCGCAGGTGTCCGTACCAGCGGGTCGAGTCGTCGGTGCCGGTGATGCGCTGTTCTTCAATATTGACGATTTGAGCGTTCAGTTGGGTGACAACTGACAGCAGGACGCCGATCAGGTATGGTACAAGTGTTTTCATCCAGGATTAGTTGCCGGGCGCCGGCCCGATGGTGTTTTCATCATAACCGATCTTTTTCAAGGCCCGCCCCGTGTTTGCCGGGGTCTCCAGGTGGTTGAAAAAGAGTTCGTATTTGCCATTGATGGCCATATTGCTGTTGATCAGGTAGTTTTCGGCGACCTTGTTGAGTCGCGGACCGAATTCGGTGAACCAGTTGTTCAGATCGGGATATTTGTCCAGGTAAACCCGGCCGGTAATGTCCACTTCTTCCAGCAGCCGTTGGCGGATGATCGGTTTTTCAAGAAAGGCTTTCCACGTGTCATCCGACCAGTAGTTGTTGCCAACCGCCATGGCGCAATCGAGAAAAACGTTGTGGTAAACGGTATTGCCGTGCCCGCCGTGGATGAATACGGCGCCAAACAGTTCCTTGTCGCCGGTGCTGCCGCTTCGTTCGAAAAAGTTGCCGCTCACCGTTGTGGCACAGATGCCGTCGTCCAGAAATACGGCGCCGACCTGCGATTCGCCGTCAACAGGCACAATATCCCTGAAATGATTGGACCGGATGATGTTTCCCCTGGAAGCAGGGTCGCGCCCCATATAGATGGCGCCCATATCGTCCGCATAAGTACAGATCCGCTCGAACAGGTTGTGCTCGATCACATGGTCATTGCCCCGCAGGCTGATTGCCATGTGCCGAAGGTCGGAAAAACGGCAGTGGTCCACCTGTATGCCGACGCCGAATAATTTAAGGGCAGCGGCATAACTGTGGTTGCGCCGGTCGACGCCGGAGAACTCGCAATGGCTGACCGTGTTCATGGATGGCTCAAGCGACCTGCGGTCGCCGCCGGTAAGAATGATGCCCCCCGTTCCGGTATCGGCAATCCGGCAATTTTGGATTGAAATATGGTGGAAGTCGAGCGATGCCCATTCGTCGAGCAGGGGAGATCCGTCGAGGCTAAATCCGTGTTTGTTGTGCTGAAGCCGTTGGCCCGCGCTGATCGCCACCGTGCCCAGGTTGGTGAATTCGCAACCACGAATCCCGATATGATGAGCATTTTCGAGATAAATACCCATGCCGCGCGATGTGGAAAAGCAGATGTTTTCAATATTGACATGTGCCGTTTCCTTCAATTGCACCAGGGGGTCTTCCAGCATGGATATTTCCACCCTGGCCTGCAAAAAACTGTCGGGCGGGTACAGGTAGAGTTTGCCCGAGGTTCGGTCGAGGTACCACTCTCCCGGCAGGTCAATCTCTTCCGGTACATTATACACGTAATAGTTGCGCAGCGAAAGTCCGGCCACATCGCTCCATTTGCTCGTGTCGACGTACATGCTCGATACCACGCCGTACAGGTGCGGTTGCGCCGTACGGATGGTTTTTTTTGTGGTGTCGATATGGTCCACACGGAGGTGATCGTCGTTGTAGCCGAATGAAAACCTGCCGTGGAGCCAGATGTCCTTTGCCTGAAGCCAGCGCTGCGGCCGGTCGTATTCGTAACCGAATTCCGCCCCGCGATCCGAAAAATCGCCCGACCTGGGCACGGAACCGGGGTCGTACACCTTGCCGATTTTCAAGGCCCCTTCGTTCGGGTACCGGGCCAGGGTTTGCCGCTCGCCGTTGATGAACAATTCGAGGGGAGCGGGTTCCGGTATTTTGCCAAAACCGTGTTGCTGCATGACGCCGAAGTCGGTAATGCCCGCCTTGAGCAGGTCGATCTGCAGCACCTTGTCCCGTACTTCGGGAAGCAGCCGTTTCAACATGTCGGCATCCTCGACAGGCCTGAAATCTGCGGTTTGAAGGACTGTTCCGCCGGTAAAAACCACTTTTTCACCATTATACGCCCGATAGGTGACGGGAAACTGCGCTGTTCCGCTGTCGGCCGCGTTCAGTTCGAACGGCGCCGGCATGACATAGGCGCCTTCGCGAAATACGACGGTATAGCGCTGTTCAGGCGACTTTGTCCGCGCCTTTCGGATGGCATCGCGGGCCTGTTGGGCCGTGGCGAAAGGCCGCCCGGCGGTACCGGGATTGCGGGCTTTTCCACCGGGGGCGACGTAATACACGACGGCATTGCCCTGTGCCAGGATCTGGAACGGTATCAGCAGCAGCCAAACGAAAGCCCATTGGATCCTGCTCATAGGTTGGTTATTTTTTTTGTCCGGCCCTGCGCATCAGTTCTTCCCTCGGCAGGGCGATCATTTTACCTACCGGCCGGCCATCGCGGTAGGTGACGACCTTGAGTGTCACCGGCCCTTCCGGTATTTCCAGTGGCTGGGTATAACGTGGCGTGTAGGCATCGGGCAGCGTCTCGTTGAGGGTATAATAGACGTCGAGACCATCGATCTCTGTCGTCACCGTGGCGATAAGTTTGCCCTCTTCCAGCGATGCCGTCACGATGGCGTCGAAGGCGCTACGGGCATAATTCCGACCCGCAAAATCGGCGCGTTCCATGTGTTTTTCCATGCGGCTGATAAAGGCCGGCCAGTTTTTCGAGTCTTTGGGGCTCCAGTAAATATCGGCAGTGGCCCAGGCCCTCGGAAAACTCATGTATTCTGCCTGCCGGATGGTCGGCACCTTCTCGGTCCAGAGGTTGGCCTGGCCGCCGAGGATATACTTTGGGTCGATGCCTTCCGGTACCGGCTCGAAGGAATATGTTTTCTGAAGCCGCACCCGTTTATAGGAGGTTTGATCGGGCTCCACGATCGGGTCGCCCTGCAGCAGGTCGATGTACACATAATCGTTGGGCGACATCACGACGTTATGGCCAAGTTTGGCCGCTTCGATGCCGCCTTCGAGTCCGCGCCAGCTCATCACCGATGCCTCCGGGGCCAGCCCGCCTTCCAGGATTTCGTCCCAGCCGATCATTTTTTTGCCGTTGGCTTGCAGTATTTTTTCCACACGTTTCAGGAAATAGCTCTGGAGTTCGTGGCTGCTTTTCAGCCCTTCTTTCTCCATCAGCGCCTGGCAACCCGCGTCTTTTTCCCAGTAGCCGTGGTAACATTCGTCGCCGCCCACATGGATGTAGGGGTTGGGAAACAAGGCGGCAATTTCACTAAAAACCTTGCCGAGGAAGGTGTACACCCCTTCGTCGGACGGGTTAAGCGAATTGTCTACCAGCATTTTGAAGGTGCCGTCGTCGTACCATTCGGCAAACGTGCTGCCGGGGTTGACCCGTATGCTGGTGTCTTTGGTGCAACAAAGTTCGGGATAGGAGGCGATGGCAGCCATGCTGTGCCCCGGCACATCTACTTCGGGGAGAATGGTCATATAGCGTTCGGCGGCATAGGCCACGATTTCGCGAATATCATCCTGGGTGTAGAACCCGCAATCCGTAGCGGGCTCGTTGATGCCAGGCGCCTCAAACTGGCCCCACTTGCCATAGCGTTGCACCCGGCAGGCGCCGGTCTGGGTCAGTTTGGGCAGCGATTTGATCTCGACGCGCCACCCGTTGTCGTCGGTAAGGTGCCAGTGTAAAACATTGTATTTGTACTGCGCCATTTCGTCGATGTAGCGCTTTACATCTGCTTTGGAGAAAAAATGCCGGCTCACGTCGAGCATCACCCCGCGCCAGCCAAAACGCGGGTAGTCGGTAATACGGACGGCAGCGGCGCTCCAGGTATTCTTTTTGACCGGGGTTTTGCTTTCGATGGCTGCAGGGAACAGTTGCAACAGCGACTGCATACCATAGAACAGGCCGGCGGGTTCGTTGGCGCTGATCTTCACGCCTTGCGGCGTTACGTCGAGGACATAACCTTCCTTGCCAAGCGTGCTGTTCGCCTGTGCATTCAGACTGAGTTGAATCTGACCCCGTCGCTGTGTTTTCAGCCGGTAGCCCGTCGCGGTGTTCAGCCTGGCAGCCAGCATATCGGCGACGGGTTTGGCAGCGTCCTGGCTATACCCGACGGCGGTTTGGCTGCTCAGGGCAAATTTCCCCTTGAGCGGCTGGATGGATACCGGTTGCGGGATGATAGCGACGTTTTGGGCGGTAATAATGGTGTTGGTAAAAACGAGGATGAAGAGGAGGGCAGAAAGGCGCATATGAGTCTTTTTGATCGAAAAACAGGGTGGCCAAGATCGGGAAAAATTGTGTTTGTGGCGTGTTTTCCGAAAAAATGCACCGATTTCGTTCACCACTGGTAGGCTATGCCGGCTGTGAGGAGCAAGGACACTTCACGACCGCTGTAAAAGGCACCCGAAGCGGCGCCGAGCAAACACCAGTGCTGCCAGAACGGGAGTTCCGCCTGAAGCAACAGCGGTATGCCGGCCGAGTTTTCGTCATCATAAATATATTGCACAGAACTAAAGTTCGGCTGGTTTTGAAAGCCGTAGTCTACCTTCAAAAAGGTGCGGTAATCATGTTCCCGGAACATCAACGACAGTCCCGTGCCTGCCCAAAGTGACACTTTTCGGTTGGGGAGCAGATCATACCAGACGGTAAAATCGAAGCGCGTAGCACTCAACAAGTGTTCGCTGGACAGGTCGACCTGTATTTCACTGTCCGGGATACCGGGACTTTGCAGGTATTCCCCTTCGTTGATGATATCTTTTGCACCCAAATGATAAATACCTGCTCCCAGCCGGATTCGCGGAGCGCAGGTATAGCGATAGGTCAACCCGAGGGCGCCGACATTTGAAAAGCCCGGCACCCTGCTCTCGCCGTGACTGAAAATGCTGCCGTTCTGCGACACATCCAGTCTGGTTGTGGCGCCGTGAATTGCATAAAGGCCGGCGCCCGCCTCGAGAGATATTTGGTGTTGGGCCAATGCGATTGAGGCGTTGGCAGAAGTCAGGAAAAGGGCAAGTAATGTGTACAGGTGTGGCCGCATAGGTACATTTTTGACTCAAAAAAAGCGAACAAAACGCTTGCATCAAAACGGGATCATGCGATTTATGACAACATTAATCGGGATGTTAAGGAGGGGTGAAGGCAAGCGGCGGTACAGCCCGGTTATCCAGACTTCGGTTGGTGTTTTTTTCTGAAAAGCAAGAGCAGATCGAGGCAGACAACCCATCGTCATTTGTTTCGGTTGCCAAAATTTTCAACCTTTGTCCAAAATTATTCTTCATGTCCGTATCAGACAAACTCAAAGCCATGCGCGAAACAAAAGCCGCCGAAAACCTGGCCGCCGGCCAGGCCTTTTTAACCGAAAACGCCAAACGCTCCGGCGTCGTCAGCCTTGAAAGCGGGCTGCAATACGAGATCATCACCGAAGGCAGCGGCGCCAAGCCCGGCCCGACCAGCAATGTCACCTGCCACTACCACGGCACCCTGATCGACGGGCGCGTGTTCGACAGTTCCGTACAACGCGGCCGCCCGGCCACCTTTCCGCTCAACCGCGTCATCAGCGGCTGGACGGAAGCGCTGCAACTCATGGCCACGGGCAGCAAGTGGCGGCTGTACCTGCCCCCGCACCTGGCCTACGGCGATCAGCATGTAAGCGCCGAGATCGGTCCGAACAGTACCCTGATTTTTGAAGTGGAGTTGTTGGGGGTGGGGTGAGTATGGAGTTTTAAGGTTTTGTTAAGATTGCTTCCAGCAAGGTTACTTTCTCCAGGTGCCTGCACAAATGAGGAAAACTATCTTCATCAAAATTCTTATTCCATGTATAAGCATCTTTTTCTCATTTCCCTTTTGACCCTTGCCGCCGCCGTCGTTCAGGCCCGATCCTCTACCATCACTGCTACACCGGTAGATATCGCGCAAAGGACTTATGCAGGCGCCGAACAAAACTTTAGCGCCGTTGGCACAAATAACTACGACAAAGAATACCATGGTTGTGAATGCCATAAGTGCCAAAAAGGTAAAAAAGGCAAAAAAGGCAAAGGGCACCACAGCAAACATTCCTGCTCCTGTCACCATGGCTGTAAAAACAACAACGGACACAACCGGAACGACGACCGCTGCCGCCACGGCAGAAATGACCGCGACGACAATGACTGCCGCTATTCAAATCGCAGGAGACAAGACGACACAAACAGGCGTTACGAAGAAAATAGCCGCGGCCAAAGTCAAGGCAGCCGGGGAAATAGCCGGGCAGGTCAGCACACCTCGAAAGCCAAAGTCAAAACCCGGCCGGTGTCCGCGTCAAATCCGACTTCTTCGCCATCAAGGGTGCAAAAAAGGAAGGCACCTGCCCCTTTTAGCAAGAGAAGTTAATGTTGTTCGCCCTGCCGGTGTCTTTTGACCGAGATCAATCATCTCTGGTGACGGGAAGAACCCGGGACATTTGGATTTACTGACTTTTGACGGGTCGGAAGGCAGCGCCAGGCTGGGTCGCTAATTCTATACAAGGCATTGAAAATTAATTAATTTTCAATGCCTTGGTTGTTTTATTGTATTTGTTTTTGGGGTTACTTTCCAATACAAAACTTCCCAAATATATTCCCCAGCAAATCCTCCACCCCTATTTCCCCCGTGATCTCGCCCAGAAAATTCAGCGACCGCCGGATGTCCATGGCCACAAAATCGCCGGTGATGCCGGTGTCCAGACTGGTCAGGACATCGGCCAGCGCTTCGTCGGCACGGCGCAGGGCGTCGTAGTGGCGGGCGTTGGTGACGATGGTGTCGTCCACGTTGATGTCGCCGCCGGCGACGGTTTCGAAGAGTTTTTCTTTCAGGTAGGGGATGTTTTGCTGGTGTTTTGCCGAAATGGGGACGATTTGCTCCGGCGAAAGAAAGCCGGCGAAGGCCGAGAGGTCGGCGGGCGGATCGCCCAGCAGGTAGGGATGGATGCCGGGCTGCACGGGATCGGTCAGCCAGCCGGCCTGGAAAAGCGGGTTTCGGTCCATTTTATTGCAAATGACGAGCAGTTTTACGCCCTCCGCATCCAGACTGCGCAGGTCGGCAAACAACTCGGCAAGCGTCATGCCGCCGGTCACATCCCAGACATAACACAACACCGACGCCTCGCGCACCTTCTCCATCGTGCGCTGCACACCGAGGACTTCGATCTGGTCCTGCGCTTCCCGGATACCTGCCGTGTCGATGAGCCGAAACTGCACCCCCCTGATATTCAACACTTCTTCAATGGTGTCGCGGGTCGTGCCGGCGATCTCGGACACAATGGCGCGCTCTTCGTTGAGCAGGGCGTTGAGCAGGGTGCTTTTACCCGCGTTGGGCCGTCCGGCAATGACCGTGGCTACGCCTGTTCTCAGGGCATTGCCCAGGACGAACGAATGGAGCAACTGCCCGATGTAGCGGCGTATTTTTTGTACCAGCGTCTTGAGTTGGGTTCGATCTGCGAACTCAACGTCCTCTTCCGAAAAATCGAGTTCGAGTTCCACCAGGCTGGCGAAATGGATGAGCTCTTCGCGCAGGTGCGCGATCTCGTTTTTAAAACCGCCGCGCAACTGCTTTAACGCCACACCGTGCGCCGCTTCACTCTGCGACGCGATCAGGTCGGCAACGGCTTCGGCCTGACTGAGGTCCATCTTGCCGTTGAGAAATGCCCGCAGGGTAAACTCGCCCGGCTCGGCCAGCCGCGCGCCACGGCGCAGCAGCAATTGCAATACCTCCTGCTGGATATACGCCGAACCGTGTACGGATATTTCCACCAGTTCTTCTCCAGTGTAGGATTTCGGGGCGCGGAACAGGGTGACCAGCACCTCGTCGAGGGCATTCCCCTGTTCGTCTTCAATGCGCCCGAAATGGGCGGTATGCGAGGGCTGGTTTTCCAGCCGTTTGCCCTTGAACACTGCGTCGGCAATGATCAGCGCGCGCGGACCGGACAGGCGCAGCACAGCGATCGCGCCGACGCCCGGTGGTGTGGCAAGTGCAGCAATAGTATCGGAGAGATCGGGAAGGGACATGGGCAGTA
>ERZ724521.16-NODE-16-length-55174-cov-10.967525_pt1 | contig 55174 bp, 41 predicted proteins | sample MGYA00376054_ERZ724521 | MGnify/ENA primary metagenome ERZ724521 (study PRJEB28724, sample SAMN07190883) | activated sludge metagenome | isolation source: activated sludge of sewage treatment plant in Hong Hong | place: Hong Kong | collected 2016-03-17 ... | reverse complement strand
AATTGAGAATTGCTCATAGATAGTAATGGAATTAATGCAAGTTCTCAGGAATTATAAATGGTAATTAAAAGTAAATTTCATAAGAGTTGTAAATAGAAAAGGATCCACGATCACCCATCGAATAGGGAAAGCAGACCCTCATCTCCGACTAAAGAGGCTTCAAAGATACGGATTCAATGCACATTTACAAATTTTATATTTGAATTAAATATTATTTGTAAACATTTAAAACACATTGAAAATGAACGTTTTAAGATTTTTTTTTATCTTTGCTTTGATAACTGTCAGTTGTCTTAACCCTGTAGATGCCCAGCGAACTTGTGCATCTTATCAGCATTATAGCTCAAACCAGAATCCATCTATTCTTAAGAAACGGCAGGATCTGGAGAGAACTACACAACTAACTATGGAAAATAGAATTGAAAACAGAAGTACTACAATAAACACTATTAGAGTAGCTGTTCATGTGGTCATGGCCAATCCGTTTTCTGTAACTAATGCACAAATTCAATCACAAATAGATGTATTAACAAATGACTTTCGAGCAGCAAATGGTGATATTGGAAATGCGCCATCTGTCTTTCAAGGGTTGACCTCTGATACAGAATTTGAGTTCGTGTTGGCAAATGTTGGACCCAATTGTAATGGTATTACTAGGACTGTTACAAACATTAATTGCTTTGATCATGACTCTAATGACATGAAATCAACTTCATCTGGTGGCCATGATCCAATCGATCCGGAACATATTCTTAATATTTGGGTAGCCCCTATCTGTAATGGAGTCATTGGGTTTGCGACATTTCCTGGGGAACCCTTTGAAACGGACGGGGTGGTAATAGATCCTTCAGCTTTTGGATTAGGTGGGACATCTATGGCACCTTTTAATCTAGGTAGAACTGCTACTCATGAAGTAGGTCATTATTTTAATTTATTTCATATTTGGGGTGATGATTCTAATCCTGGTGACGGTATTGATGATTGTTCTGGCACTGACCTATGTGGGGATACTCCTAATCAGGAACGTCAGAATTTCGGATGTCCTTCATTTCCGCACGTCACATGCAGCAATGGCCCTTCAGGTGATATGTTTATGAATTACATGGATTATGTTAATGATAATTGTATGATTATGTTTACCCCAAACCAATCAACAAGAATGAAAGTTGCACTTTTTAATGCGAGGCCAGAATTATTGGAAACATCTTTTGAAGAAGTTTGCTGCTCAATAAGAAACCTGAAACCAAATTTATCTACTAATGAAGTCACTTCACAATGTAATAATGGAGATATCGATTTAAAACAATATCTGCTTGGCCAAATTCCTGCAGGTTCTATATTAGTTTGGAGTACTGACAACAATTCTAGTGATGGTGTAAGTCCAGTAATTTCTGGTCCCGTAAGTTCATCCGGAACATATTATGGGTATTTTATGAACATAGAAGGAAATTGCTTTAGTAATCCTAGCAATGCAATAGTTATTACAATCTCTCCTGTTTGCTCTTTAAGCGATATGATTGTTACCCAAAATAGTTTGTTGCAATCAAACTCTATTTTCAGATCCATTACAATTAAACCTAATGCCACCTTGACTATTAATGGTGCAATTGTTCAAATTGTTGATAAGGTTATTATCGAATTTGGTGGAAAGCTAATTATTGATGGTGCAACTCTAACCAATTGCTCATCTTGTCTTAATTGGAAAGGTATCCAAGCATGGGGTAACCCATTTGTAGGACAATCTCATGCCGTAGAACTCAAAAATGGTGCTATTATTGAAAATGCTGAAATTGGCATTAATACCTCAAATCCAGTTTATGGTGGTATTTTTGGGTATTTTGACCTTTCTGGAGCAAAAGTTACGCTTGATAATTCTACTATCAGAAACTGTGGTATTGGAGTTAATTTTGGACCATTTGGATATAGTGGACCATGGTTTTCGTGGGAAGACGATAGCCATTTCATCAATTCAACAATTGATAATTGCGATGTGGGAGTAAAACTGAAGTCTAATTTAGGTGTGGACTTTCAAAATACCAATTTCACTGGGAACAATACTGGTTATGGAATAGAGTCAATTAATTCCAAAATAAATGTTTCTGATTGTGATTTTGAAGGAGTTACTGGCATTAACTTTTCCGCTACTTGGCCAAGTTTGATTGGATCAGAAATTTCTAATAACAACTTTCTCAATGATTATGAAGGCATACTTTGGGATGCACAAGGAAATGCAACTGAACATAGTATTACAGGTAACTTTTTTGGAAGCAGTACTGGAGTGCTAGGATATGGTCAATCATTTTTTAATATTCAAAGCAATGATTTTGCAGGAGGATCTGGTGTATTCTCTTGGTATTCAGGAGATGATTATAATCTTGTCTCTGACAATGGATTTAATGGAAATGATTATGGAGCTTCTGCTTGGGGTAAGAATAATGTAGAGTATCTTGCCAACTGCTTTGATAATATTGGTACCGTAAATATAGAAATGTATGATAATGCTTCTATTTTTGACCCACAAGGTGATCAAGAACTAGCAGCAAGTAATTGTTTCTCCAAACAAGTCCCTACGTTCCTCAATGGAGCAGGATCAGAATATTTTACTTACTTTATTAAGTCAGGCACTGTACCACAATCATGTAAACATCCAGGATTTGGAGGTAATTTTGGTTTGGATTATTCACCTGATGAAGTATCTTTATTAACTTGTGGAACTGGTGTATGGGGTCCACTACCTCCAAGATATAGAAATTGTGTGATCCCAGCTACACTGCAAGAAAGAAAACAAATGGAGCAGGCTTTAAAAGCAGAGATTGCTAGATTAAAGAATGACACAACCATTTCTCCATTACTTAAAAAATGGCTGATAGCTCGATACGAACGATGCCTTAAAAAATTGATTGGTCTTATTGCATTAGAAATTGTAAAAACGGATGGAGACGGTAGAGAACATGCAATCACCTATTTGAGCAATCAAGAATTATTCAGTCATAAAATTATGGCATATTCACTTATAGCCGAGTCAGGTGATTATACAAGAGCAGAAAACTATCTAACAACATTACCTACATCTTCTACTGGAGAAAGTGATTTTGTAGCTGCACAATATCTTTTCTTGGACTTTATTACACAGGGTAAAGTTTTTGTTTTAACAAATCAGCAAAAATCTTCATTAGAAGACATAGCGAGGGCTGAGAATGAATGGAGTGGCTTTGCAAGAACAATCTATTATTTGATAACTGGGCAAAGAATCAAGATAGATTTGCCGCATCTGATCCCTGCTAATCCAAGAAACACAGTTGAATCTAATTCTGATAAGAGTACAGCCATAGAGGCTTACCCTAATCCTGTTTCTGATAATGAGCAACATATTGTAAATATTCAAGCAGAAAATGGAATTAATCAATATCAGATAAGATTGTTTGACATTATGGGTAAAGAAGTCCTAAGTAAAAAAGCTACCGTCGGAGAAAATGCTCTTGATATGAATACTCTTAATAAAGGTGTATTCATACTTGAAGTTTTCTCAGATGATAAGCAGATTTACTCCAATAAATTAATAAAGTTATAATCACTTACTATGCATGCGGCATGAATGTGCCGCATGCTTTTATCATATAGAAAGAAATGAAGAAAAAAATTATTTTTCTAATCTTGTTGATTTATTCACTTGACCTCTGGAATCAATCTACCTATGCCAAGATCATAGATTATAATGGTACACCGCAGTATGCAGACCAATTAGTGAATTACAAAGGGCACTACTATATGGCATACACACAAATTGGTATCGACGAGGATGGAGAGCTATTTGAAAGTCAAGGAGGGGTACTCAAGCTTGATGAGTATGCCAATATGCTGGACAGTAATTTAATTAGGCGTTTTAGCGATAACAATAATTGTCTTGTAATTGATAGTATAAGTGAGAAAATATTTCTTACAGGTGAAGAATATTTTAAAACAGACTATGCCCACAGATTTATGATGAATGAATTTAAAATTAATGACTTTAAATCTATAACAAAATCATTTTACAAATACCCAGATGAGGATCAAATAAATTACTATCAGAAGGGAAGTCTTTTTCAGGATGGAAATTTATTATTAATTGGAAGTTCAAAAAATCAAAAAGAAAAAGATATAAGAACTCTTCTATTCTCAATTAAGGATAATATAATTGATACTTCAATGTTAATTGATCTAGGATTTAATACCCTTTCGTGGTCAAGCTATATAGATAAAGATAAATTATTAACTTTACATATCTACAACACTGACTCTTTAATTGGCCTAAATGACAAATCCATTATCTTAAAACTAGACACTAATTTTCAAGAAGTATGGCGATGGGAATCTCCAAAGCTTGGACAGCAGCTACCACATGGCTGTCAATTGAGCGATGGAAGATCGATTGTAGCCATGCATACCCCAGGCTATAGTAACATAGGCTCAGTATGGTGCATCAATGAGGATAAATCGATAGCGTGGAAAATGGAGTTTCCTGATAAAAATGGAGGGCAACAAAGAAGAATATTAAGACTTAAACAAATCAAAAACGGAGATATTGTAGGAGTTGGTTATTATGGAGACACCCGAAATGACAATCCAGATTATATACAAATACCCTTTATTTTTAGACTATCAAAAGATGGAACTCTAAAATGGCTTAAAGCCTTTTATAGAGATGTAAAGTTACCTAATGATAATTTGGTATATGGCTATTTTTCTGATGTGGTTGAAATGGAGAATGGAGATTTGATGGCTGTGGGAAGAATAGACGATTATCTTGAATATGACCCTATAGCTATGACGGAGCGTGCAGACCCTGATATCTTGATCGTAAGGACCGATGCTAACGGTTGCATCGATGCAGAATGTGCCACAGTTACAAAAATAGAAAAGACTGTAAGTACTATCGAACTCTCTATTCAAGAAAATTTGCCATATACGTACTTATTTCCAAACCCAGGATCGAATCAATTAGAGCTGTTAAATCATGAACTTGTAGAAAGATTGCAAATTTACAGCATTACTGGTGAATTGGTACAATCTATTAATGAGCCATCAAAAACCATCGATTTAGCCAGGTTTAAAGGAACTTATATAGTTAACTTTACCCTAAAAAATGGAACAACATTTAAGCAAAAAATAATAACTTATTAATAAAAAGTAATGAAAATACCAACTGTATTTTTTATCCTGCTACTTGCCTCATGTTGTAAAAAAAATGAAACCCAGGCAGAGCTATTGATCGGAAAATGGTGTATAACTTCAGAATTTAACACCCAGGCAGGTTGGTACGATAGCGATCAATTCACCATTGAATTTTCCGAAAATGGCGACGTAAAAATAATCAACAAGGATGCCCAAAACAATTGTGAGTCCACTTTTGAATTTGATGAGCAGAATAATCAAATCAATTATCCAAAGAATTGTGCAAAATTTATACTGGAATTGGTTGATGATCAAACCCTGATCTTGTACAATCAAGGGAGAGAAGGTATTTATAAGTACAAGTTTACCCGATGTTGAAATTAACCGCTGGCAACCGAAGCTTTAATTTACATTGCTCCTGAAGTAGGTATATCACTATGCCAACCACCCGCAAATTAGAGCCTTTTATATTTTTGAAACCTGCCATCACCTGGTTATTAAAAATTCCAAATCCCACAGGACAAATCACATGATCCCAGTCTATGCATCTGAAAAATCCATCTACAAGGCAAAAAGGTGAGCGGGGCCTGGAATACCTCATTTCTTCCGGCTACACCATCCTGGAAACCAACTGGGTATGCTTGTCCCTATGCCTCGATAGAGGTGTAGGGACCCAATACCAGGAACTCATCGACCACAACTGGGCCATCCGTTTCGACATCATCACCGTCAACTATTACTCCCCTCAAAATTTCAACCTCGAGCATTTTAAAGATGCCTTTTTCCCGGGGCTGTAGGGAAAGGGACCATTTAACTTATCCCTCAATACTGGTGATAGGAATAAACCATTGTTGCGACACAGGGCCCTGTGTCGCAACCCTAAGGCCCCCCAATCCCCCCACCTCCATCTTCTAAACCCCAAAAATCAAAATAATATATGGCAACCCCTGGATTTCCACCTGTCAAACCAAACAATATTTTGTCCCCAAAAATATTAAACCCAATCGTAACCATATAATTGATTTATTATTATATTTACAGAGTTAATAAGTATCCATATGAAAAAGAGTTATCCAACTTGCCAAGGCCAAATCTTTCTCCAAACAGGAAAAACAGAACATAGATAATGAGGTGGTTATTATTAATGCAATTTTGCTTGATAACAGGATCTTGCTGCTATAAAAGTGAAAATAATTGCAACCCTGATGAAATAGCCTATGGTGAGATAGATTGTATAAAAATAGACGGCTATACATTTTATGAAACTGAAGTCAATTTCTATTGCTTAGATAAATCTATCCTATTTGGCGTAGATATTACTAAATCAAAAATTTCTCCCTATTATATTAACTCACTAAATCCTGTGAATAAAGATATATTAAGCACCAGAGCTGAAATTAATATTAATGACTGTCTCTATTGCGGTTTTAATATAGAGTGTAGCATAAACAATCAATCTAAAGTAACCTGGGTAGTAATCGAAGATAAAACTCAATTTGAAACTTATCCACAACTTATCAAAGCGAAATTACTTTTAAAAGAATCTGTTGATTTTAACAGTAAAACATTAGATGAAATGGATATTGAATTAAAGAAAAGGGATTAGAACAACATGATGAAAAAAATAGATTTGAACAATAGCTAGGGCGATAGCCCATTTTCTTACAATGCAAGCAATTCACACAAATAAAGTCTGCAAAATTAAAGTCTATAAATTTTAAAAAACTGCCATCACCTGATTATTCAAAAATCCAAACCTCACAGGACAAAGCACATGGGTCCAGCCTAAGCATCTGAAAAATCCATCTACCATGTAAAAAGGAGACCGGGGCATGGAATACCTCATTTCTTCCGACCACACCATCCTGGAAACCAACTGGATGTGCTTGTCCCTATGCCTCGAAAGAGGTGTAGGGACCCAATACCAGGAACTAATCGACCACAACTGGGCCATCCGTTTCGACATCATCACCATCAACTTCTACTCCCCCCAAAATTTCAACCTGGAGCATTTTAAAGATGCCTTTTTCCCGGGGCTGTAGGGAAAGGGACCATTTAACTTATCCCATAAAACTTTTCAATTATCCTGGAAATCATCCAGAATCCTCTCCATCATTCACCTTTCCACCTCCCCAACTATAATTTCATCTCCCTCAACCACTATTATATAACCTTTGTGGCGATGCAATATTTTGCATCAGAATCACCTTTCTCTTCATTAAGCACATTAAAAAAGCCCAAAACTGACTAAGGTACATTTTTCTGGTTCAACAATATTGATTTAACAATCAAGAGAAAAGCTATGGAAGATAGTTGTTTTGGGAAATTGCACAATATTATTTGGTGGACTTTACTGTTATTTGCTTTCCACCAAATATTATATTGAATAAATTGAAGGTAAAAAAAGTTAACCCATAAGTATTGCGCTATCAAAAAATATTATTATATTTGTATTGGCTAAAACCCATATTATGAAAAATCACCACGCTATCTTCAATGCCCAATTTTTCCCAATATTATAAAAAAGGACAATCGATCTTCAGGCTTGCAGCCCCATTTGCTGGTAATGGGAGCTGTTTCTTGCACTTTTTAATATGTTTATTTACAATTGAACACGAGCGTTTATTTAACGATTTTAAGGGATTAAGGAGGATTTTTGTTTTTAATTATAAGAAGTTGATTTTATAATTGAGAATTGCTCATAGATAGTAATGGAATTAATGCAAGTTCTCAGGAATTATCTAAAGAAGACTACTAAAAATATTGATATGAAATGTAAATAAAAAAGAGCCCACGATCACCCATCGAATAGGGAAAGCAGACCCTCACTCTCGCTAAAGAGGCTGCAAAGGTAATGGATTCAAAGAAAATTTACAAATTGTATATGAAATAATTATATTTGTAAACCATTTAAAACACATTAAAAATGAGAGTTTTAAAAGTACTTTTACCATTATTGGTATTTTTGTTGGTAATAAACTGCCCAGCTTATTCACAAAGAAAATGTGGTACTGATCACAGACATCAGCAAAAATTATTAGATCCTGATTATCGAAAGATATTTGAGGAGAATAGAGAAAGAATTAAGAGAAATATAGGAGGCAATAGATCTACCATAAAAATTCCAGTTGCAATTCATTTCAATGGTGCTGTTACTTCTGCTAATATGTGTTGCTTAATTAGCTCTTCATTAAATCAAATTGCTGCATTAAATAGTGACTTTAATAGTACGAATCCTGATATTTCCATTTATACTACTATTTCAAATGTTTGTCCACAGTTATATCCGATTACCTCTTTATCTCAAGGGATGAATGTTGAGTTTTATATTGCAAATTCAAATCATCCACCAAGTTCGGGGTTAAATGAAGGAGACTACGCAATAACAGTTGGCCAAGAGGAATTTCCATCTGCTGGAACAGAATGGGGTGGATATTTTAATATTTTTGTTGATGATGATTGGGGCACTTCTTCTGCATTAGGAGAATCATCAGCTATTCAAGGATTAACTGGAAGTGGTAGCGGGGTGGTGATACACCCTTCTGTTTTTGGAGGACCTGGAGCTTCCTGCACTTCTGGAACTTCATTCAATACTGACCCAAGTCTAAATTTAGGAAGGACACTGACTCATTAAGCAGGTCATTATTTTGGCTTGTATCATATTTTTAATGGTTGCAACGATGGGGATGACATTAATGACACACCTGATCAATGCTTAGACCATAATGGAAGTTCTCCAACATTTAATTTTAGTACATGTCAACCTAATGTGAGTAGCGGTTGTAGCAATACTAATTGTTTTTATATGAATTTTATGGATTATACAAATGACAATACGATGGTTATGTTTTCAGCTGATCAGGCAAATTTAATTAGAACCTGGATTTTATTATCTTATTGGAAAAGCGGAACAAATGATTATCCAATAATATGCTCTACTTACTCAGCTCCTGCATTAACATCAACCAATGTAAATTTAGCTTGTCCTGCCACAACTTTTGATTTAACTACACTAAATGTAAATGCAGCTATCCCTTGCAATTCAATAATCAGATGGGAAAATGCTTATGGTACAATTATTACAGCACCAATAATAGAAAGCGGTATCTATTTTGCATCTTACTATAATACAATTTCAAATTGTTATGGTCCTAGTCAGCAAGTTTCCATACTTTTTAATTGTTGTGAACAGCCAGACATTAATATAAACACTAATACTGTATATAATACACCAAGATATGTAGGTGGAAATATAATTGTAAATGCTGGCAAGACTTTAGATATTCATTCAACAAATGTACTATTTAGACAAGGTAAAGGCATCATCGTCAAAAACGGAGGCCGTCTTATTTTAAAAGGCTCAACTTTAAATGCATGTAACCAATCACTTTCTTGGGCAGGCATAAAAATTGAGTCAGGAGGATTCTTTAACACCGATGAGACATTTTTGAAAAATGTAGCCAACGGAGTAGATGCTTACTCCAATAGTACTCTGCAAATTTACAAACTAAATATTGACGGCAAAGGCAATACAAGTGGTATTGGGTTAAAACTTGATGGTAATGTAAATACTGATTTCATTTACAATATGGATATCAAGGATTTTAATACCGGCATACAAACAAACTCCAGTGCCAAAGTTCACGAATTTAATCATGGTTCTATCAATAATACTTCGTATGGAATATATTCCATAAATTCTCCTATCATAGTAAATGATTATAACATCAATTTCACAAAAGATGCTATAACATTGATAGCTTCTGCAGGAAGCTCAATATTTGATTGCAATATTATCTATCAAGAACAAGGCATAGCTATAACTATTTCACCAACTACTACTGTTGAAAATTGTTCAATATCAAATAATAATTGGTGGTCCGGTATAGAAAATCTGAATGAAAGACCAGCTATTGGCATGGTGTTAAGTGATGGCTGTACGATTAAAAACAACTTTACTATTGCTAGTGCTTCAAATGCTGTTTCTGCTTGGGGAAGCAATGGAGCTATGATAGAGAATAATAATATTTCAACCAATTTCAGTTTAAATGGTCAACTCACAGGTGGCCCAATAAATCTTCAATTTGGCAATGGACATACCATCACCCAAAATCATATTTCTGCTGATCAATCTGAATTTGGCATCAACTCTACTTGGGCTGGGAATACAACCATTATGAACAATACCGTATATAATTCTGGCTTCCAAAAGAATTTTCGTACAGCAGCTATAAAGGCGACTGGTAATCTCAATGAAGTCATAGATCAAAATATCGTGACCGGCGATAGAAGGACTGGAGTACTGGTGCAAAATACCACAGGTAATCAATACTTCTGTAATGAGATAAACTCTGTTTATGATGAGGCTAATGACATTCTCTACAATTCTGAACAACAAACTATTAAAGCTAATACCTTTGATGGCTCTGGATTTGATTTGAAGATTAAGTCGGAGATTGGTAATCAAGCAACTTACAACTCTAATAATATCCCAATTGAAAACTGGGGCAATGTCTTCCTTGGGGGAAATGCAGAAGCTGATCCGCAAGTTTTCACTTTTTCACAATTTCCTTATAATACAGGGTATGGTACAAGTCTTAATCATAGACCAAGTAACCCTAATCCAACTAGTGGTTGGTTTGTACCAAATAATGTAACTGCTTACCAAGATTGTGATGGATTGGTAATAGGAGATAACTTTATCTTTGGCAATGATCCCAATAAAATATGTGCTTATTGGAATTATCTAAAATCAATACAAAATACTAAGCCAGAATTGTTTTTTGTAAAGCTGGTACACTTACTTAAGTATAGTAAGACAAAGGCTGGCTTCACTCTACCAAACTGTATTAAATTTGATCCTGTATTCCAAACATTGTGTGGCATTACAAAGATAGTAGATGTATCTGTAGCTTTAGCTAAGGTGAGTGAGAGTAACTTAAACGATGGCAATGTAAAGGCACTACAAGCTCAATACCAAAATGAGACAAGTGATGCAGGAAAAGCAGCTATTAAAGAGCAAATGTCAATAGAAATAAACAGCATCAAACCTTTATTGGATATTGAAAGAAATGCTGATAGCTTAAGGTTGGACAGCCTTAAAAATGAACTCAATACTATCAACTGCACATCTGTCATAGTCAATAAGTGGAAGGAGATATTAAAAATCTATATCAACTTTATCAAACAAGGCAAGGTTGCAAATAGTGACAAGGCAGCATTGGAGGCATATGCCACTGATTGCTCTGATCTTAATGGAGAGGCTATTCACTTAGCAAGAGCCATGGCAAATACTTATAATCGCATATACTATGATGTATATGATGGATGTTTAGAATCAGCAGAGCCAAGAGTTACTCTTAAGCTTAAAGATGTTGATGTATCTGTAGCACCAAATCCTGCCAATGGCATAGTAAATATGACTTTTTCAAGTGAATTTACTGGCTCGATTGATGTCTTTAATAGCAGTGGTCAAAAAGTGCATGCTAAGTTTATTGACAAAATCAATCTTGCTACCATTGATTTAAGCAATGAAGTTGGAGGTTTATATTTCCTAAAAACAACTTCATCATCTGGAGATACCAAAGAATTCAAAGTAATACTTATTAAATAACATTAAATTGAAGGAGGTATGTTATCATGCCTCCTTCTTATTTCTAAGTAATGAAATCAATTTTAATTATTGCATTGCTGTTTTTTTCTAGTAATTGTTTTAGTCAAAAAGAAGACTATATTTGGCTTGGAGGCTACGATTGGGATGCTGATATTAAGGATACAATTTTAAGTACCGAAGGATATAGGTTAGATTTTAATAAAAAGCCACTAGAAGTTGAAAATGATGTAGGATTTCGGTTCGGTATTTTAGGTAACAATGCCTCAATTTCTGATAAGGATGGAAGTTTGCTTGCATTTACCAATGGCTGTGTAGTTTATAATAGAAATTATCAAATCATGCCTAACGGTGATAGCATAAATGCTGGCATTTGGTTTGATAAACTTTGGAAATCTTGTGCAGCTGGTTACCCCGGCACCCAAGATGTATTGATTTTGCCTGATCCTGGCAATGATAAGGGATATTACTTATTACATAAAACTAATATATACAATCCTGGACCAGGAGGAACCTATATCAACTTAAATTATTCTTACATCGATATATCACTTGATAATGGAAAAGGTGATGTAACAATAAAAAATAATACATTTGATACTAACTCTCTTCTTTCGCAATATCTATCAGCCTTAAAGCACGAAAACAAAAAAGATTGGTGGCTTATACAACCAATTATAAATGACTCAACTTATTTAACTTTCCTTATTGATGAAAGTGGCATAAATAAAAAACCAAATCAAAACACACATCAATATTTTGATAGATCAAGATCAAGTGCTTCTGGTACAGCAAAATTTAGTCCTGATGGAACTAAATATGCGATTTATAATTATTACGATCAATTGCATGTGTATAATTTTGATAGGGCAACTGGTCTTTTTTCCAATCATAAAAAAATAGAAATTTACCCACCTAGTGAGATTGATAGAACCCAAATTAAAATTGGAAGCGTAGAATGGTCTCCTAATGGCAGATTTATTTATTGCGCTTCGTGGGACAATTTACATCAAGTAGACATCTGGGCAAATGACCCACAAGATGCAGTCAGACTAATAGATACTTATAATGGCACTCTTGATCCTTTTGAAACTAATTTTGCATTATTAGTACAAGGTCCAGACTGCCGAATTTATTTATCACCAAGAGGCGGTCAATACTCCATTCACGTTATAAACAAACCCAATGAACTTGGCACCGCCTGCGACTTTGTACAAAATGGGATCAAATTCCTTTATCCTAATGGTGGCACACTTCCCAACTTTCCTCGCTTCAGAGTTGATGAAGAAGAGAAGTGTGATCCTACGATTACTTCAGTGTTTGGTGAGACAGTTTACTATCGCAGAGACTTGGAGGTATATCCTAATCCAAGCACTGGATTGTTTACCATTAAACTCCCTGAGTTTATTGGTGATGCGAATTTGGTTGTGTCGAATATTAATGGACAGATTGTTCATAAAAAAGAAATTGGGAATAGTATCATCGAGCAAGTGGATATCACAAATGTGGTGGCTGGCCATTATAATATCGAGGTATATCTGGAAAAGAATTTCGATAAGGTGTTTTACGGCAGGCAAGTAGTGAAATTATAGAATATTTTGGCCAGAATAAATAGAGCAACCAGATGAGCACAAAGACTTTTATGTACATGGCTGCTAACGCTACCTCTTCATAAAGACTAGACGTTGGACCCCCAATTAGCACCTATAAGTCATGTCTCGTAATTTTTGAAACCCACCTTCACCGGCTTATTGAAAAAAACCAATTCCCACAGAGCAAAGCACACGAGTCCTGGCTGGGCATCCGAAAAATCCATCAACACGGCAAAAAGGAAACCGGGACCTGGAATACCTTATTTATTACGTCTATACCATGCTGGAGACCAATTAGATGTGCTTGTCCCTATGCCTCGATAGAGGTGTAGGGACCCAATATCAAGAACTCATCGACCACAACCGGGCCATCGGTTTCGACATCATCACCATCAACTACTACTCCCCCCAAAATTTCAACCTGGAGCATTTTAAAGATGCTTTTTTCCCTGGGCTGTAGGGAAAGGGACCATTTAACTTAACCCATAAAACTTTTCAATTATCCTGGAAATCATCCAGAATCCTCTCCATCATTCACCTTTCCACATCCCAAACTATAATTTCATCTCCCTCAGCCACTACTATATAACCTTTGTGGCGATGCAATATTTTGCATCGACCACCCAAATCTCCCAAATCCCCCCAATCCCCCCCCTCCTCCAGCTGCCAACCCCCAAAAATCAAAATATTATATGGCAACCCCCAAATTTCCACCCATCAGACCAAACAATATTTTGTTTCCAAAAATATTAAGCCCAAGAGTAACCATATGATAGATTTATTATTATATTTACAGAGTTAATAAGTATCCATATGAAAAAGAGCTATCTTCCCTGTAAATGCAAAACCTTCCTATAAACAATAATATCAGATCCCTTTACTTCTGGCTGGTTATGCTCCTGTCTGGCGCTGATAGCCGTTTAATAAACGTTTTTACACGTTTAAAAACGAAAGTTGGTAGACGTTTATTAAACGAGTATAAATGTTTGATGGAGGATGTTGTTTTTGGTAATCAGGGGGTTGTAAAATTTTTTATAATGGCGGAAATTGGGAAGTTGCGGATATAAACAAGTTGTCGCTGATTGAAATTAACAGAAATGCTGAAATTCAATAAAGTGGCAGCTATTAATTAACTATAGCTTCGAATAAAATCGAGCAGTAAAAAGCTTAAATATGAAAGCACCAAAGATGTCGTTAGACAAGGTTACGAGTATGCTGGTTCGCTCCTAATAAACTAAACCAGAAATGCACATCTGATCTATTTAGGGAATGCAATCTTTTTTTATTTTTAAAATCTTCAAAAAATGAAAAATTTTAAGTTTATATTATTTTTTTGTTTAATTGCTTTATCAATATTTTTATTTTACGCTTGTAACAAAAGTGTTGAATCAAGTTCAGTAAATAACAATCCAGATGCATCTCAGCTTGATCCTGGTGGAGCTTGTTATGAGGGTAGTCTACCAGCAGGATGCACACCACAATCACAAATATTTGCTATAACAAATGTAACTGGATACCCAGGATGCACTTTCAATGTAAAAGTTAATTATTGTGAAGATAATTCTAATGGACCAACATCAATTGTGACTTCAGATTATCAATTAATGAATCATACATGCAGCTCTTATGTAGATAGCTTAAGCTATTATCTTGGCACTCCAGGCGAAGCAGATGAAGATGCCTTTATATCAAGGTTTGATAACTTGATGTATGCAAAAATTGAAAATCATTTCTTTGGTCTGTATGGCGGTGCAAATTCAGTATGTGATCCACAAGATCCTTCTAAGAATGTTTTTACTGTTTCATTTTTTAGACAGTCATGCAATTCTATTTGCTATGTTTACATAACTCCTGAAGACAAAGATCCGAGAGGTGGAGGAGGAGATGGTAGAGATATCAATCCTCCTAACTCATTTATTAAAAGCCCATGTACGGCTCAAGGATGTTGTAAGCGTGATGTGACTATGTGTTATGATCCAAATACAAATACAATTATAAAAAATGTAATCGTCACACCATATTCTCTGACAACCCCGAACCCAATAGAAACTTGCGCATCAGGAGTGGTGCAAGTACCTCCTTTACCGTCTTATGTCACCGTGGTAAAGTGTAGTCCATGTTCATATAAGTGTGCTGACAACCCAAGTAATTAATTTTTAAATTGCTACCTGCAAATTATTAAATTTGCAGGTAGCTCAATATTTATAAATATGAAACATTTAATTTTACATTTATTTATAATTTATTTATTTGGAAATCTGTTAGCACAACCCAGTTACATTCCAGATTTTAAACAAGCGGAACCACTGTTTATGTATAATATATCATCTAATTATAACAAAAAAGTAAATGCTAAAGGGATAGATAGTTATACAGCCATTAAACCCTATTTCAATCAACTCAAAGTCCAAGATAGCAATCTTTATCTTATTAATTATAGATATGATGATATATCAATATTTGGAGGATATGGGTTGTGTAAACTTAATTTGAATAAATATAATTTGGAATATTGCTATGAAGATTCGTATGACTCACTCTCAAGGGAATATTATAACTATAAATTTAGCTTCAAAGTTAACAAAGAAAATATAGATATTTATGGAGTGAGGGGAACAAATATTGAAAATGTTTCTAGTCCCCTAAATTATGGATTTTATAGACAACATGATAAAAATGATGGACATATTATCAAAGAATATACTGATAGGAATAACCTAATAAAGGTAAGAAATAATAATTTCATAAATTTTACTAATTTGGCAAATCCTAATTCTTATTTATATATTTGTCTTAATAAATATCAGTATGGCAAAATCAGATTTGAAATTGAACTTTGGCAATTTGATACATTGATGAATCAAAGATTAATCAAAACAATTAAGCATGATTCGATACAACCTTTGCTGTTTAATTCTTATCAAAGAACCCTATCCTATTTAATTTCTGATTCTACTTATATGGTTTGGCTAGAGCAAATTCCAACAGACTTTAATAAGTATAAAAACTACCAATGGTTGTATTTTATCAATTTTGCCGATACAAGTAATATCAAAGTAATAAAAATTGACGCAACAGATAAAATTAAGCTTAGATTTGCAAATACTATCAGATTTTACCCCAATAATGGTGAAATAACTATTATGGACGTTTGGCAAGATTCATTAGGGAAAATATATTCTTATCAATTAGTAATGGATGAGCATGGAAATGAAAAAAGTTATATTGAAAAAATTAAAATTGATGGAGATATACCATATGGAGGGGTTTATCCTCTAAGGCTCACTGATACCATCAGCTATTATTTAGTTGCAAACTCAATAAAGTCAGATAAATATTTTTCATACGATATAGTAAAGGTGGATCCATCTGGCAAAGGGACTTATGTAGCTTCATTATTTACTGAAAATGATAAGGATGATATGGTATATTTTGCTTACCAAATGCATATGACTGATGATGATGTAATTATACTTAATGGCGTTTATGGAAGAGAACTTTATCTTACAGAAAGTAATACTTGGTTAGTAGGATTCAAATTGCAAGATTTGATTAAAGGATCGCAGACTAGTTCATCTGAAATTGTTGTTGAAGAAGATAAGACCTTGATTGTTTATCCTAATCCTAGCAGTGGTATTTTCAAAATCCAATCTGAAAGCGAAATAAAGGCTGTTACTGTAATTGCTCCAAATGGTGTTGAAATTATTAAGAATATTCAAAAAAGTGAAGAGCTTAATATTAGTCATTTACCCAATGGAATATATCTATTAGTGCTATATAATACCAATGGCAAAGTAACGAGAAAGATGGTTGTAAAACAATAAATTTAATTATGAAACTGAAATTAATCAGTGTCAATACAGTACAAGACAACATGCACGCTAACAGGATATCAGCTCACCATTACTATCCGTTCACCAAAATGTAATTTTAACCACAAGAGCTTAAACGTAAATATAAAATAATGAAAAAAAATATTCTTTTAATTCTTATCTGCATTGCAATTGCTGCTTGTGGACAAAAGCAGCAGTCCAGAGAGAATGTTACAAATGTACTCACTGAGAATCACCGTGAGGTGAAAGGAACAAAGCTTAGTTTAATACCTCCTACTGGCTTTTCGTAAGTGCTAAATTTTAACGGATGTTCACAAAATGAAAGTAATTCATTAATATTGGCAATTGTAACGCCTTTTCCATAACCGTAATCAAGCAGCCAAAATCCTTCTAAATATATAAATCAACAATTCATGGGCATGAATATCTCTGGCATTGCCATCAATAAAAACTATGAAAATGACTTTGAAAATCTTGCCAAATCATTGAGATGGAAGCTTAAAAAGCAAGCAGAAATAGATTTTGGTACAGCTGTTAGCAACTGGAAAGAGAAGGGGATCTGCGATGTATATTTCTCGGAAACCGGAACCGTATTGTTCGTAAATATGGAGATGTGTGCGGAAGGTTGGGGACTGGAAAACGACAATGCATTGACATTTATTTTATCGGAGACATCCATGGCATTTAACCTTCATTATTGTGAGAATGGAATCCATAAAAGGATCCTGATAGATGTGGAAGGTAAGAGGGTTTTCAGCAGGGGTGATCCAATGAGTGTAGAAGCTAACTCGGGTGATATGGCCAATATCATTTTGAATCAATTGGAAGTTGTTATTGGCAAAAGCTTTTGGGATATAGAACATACCGAAAAGGCCTATAGGTATATTTTTGTAGATGATTCGGATGATGTAGAAGAAGATATTGTGACTGACGAGCCACACTCTGACAAGATAATGGAAAATGATATCTTAGCCAAAAATTCTGAGACCAAAAAATGGTGGGAATTTTGGAAATGATGATGAAAACTGCTGTGGTCAGTTTAGGTGTCATGTCCACCAAGACCATATCCATGAGGTTTGTAAGATTACATTCCTTAAAAAGAATGTCAATATTAAAGTAATAGGCCATGATCCTGGATCTGATACCTGGTATTAAATTTCCCATTTTCTGCCAGGTTTAAATTTTGATTACCCCCCCTTTTCTTGGAAACCACTGTGGCGATGCAATATTTTGCATCGACCCCCCAAATCTACCCAATATCCCCTCCACTAGCTGCTAAATCCCAAATATCAAAATAATATATGGCAATCCCTCAATTAATATGCCAATCACCAAATATAATTATGATTTATTAAAAATTGCTACTATTTTGAGGCTTTTGGTTTCTGTTGATTGCATTTTCACAGAATTTAAATTGGGCATTAAATTATTTTTGGCAACTCGAATTTATATGCCTATATTTATAGTAAATTGAGATGCTTGCAAGAAAAATAATCGCTTTTGGATAAATGAGGCATTAATGACTGGGAATTTGGATCTGCAAAGGAGGGTAATTGGTATTTTTGAAAGGATTTAATTTATGAGAAAAGTTTATATTAGGCAAAAGTATGATTGAAAGGCAGCATTTCATTTAGGTTATAATACAACAACGCGAATAACTAATATATCTTATAATACAAATGAAGTTTATTATGGGAAAGGATAATTATCAGCAAATTGGATTATGCGTTACTCTGCTATTATTAGCATTTATTTGTAATGCCCAGAGTATAGTTCCACAAGCTGTGAATTCATCTGGTGGGATTCTTAAACAATCTAATGGTTCACTTAGTTTCACCATTGGAGAATTGGCTGTGTTTAATCTAAAAGATAGCCAGGGTAATACATTAGGTGAAGGCTTTATGTCTGGAGCAACAATATCGACTGTAATTAACCAAGTAATTGATCATTCGGTTTTAGACTTGGAAGTATTTCCAAATCCTTCTCTTGATGTGGTTAATATTCGAATTAACAATTCTACCATAGATCAGCTTGTTATATCAATTTTCGATTTGCAAGGAAAGGAAATTTACAAAGTTGAATATGCTACATTTAGAAATATGATAAATATTGATGTCTCAGATTTAGTGGCCGGTACTTATGTCTTATATTTCAAAACAAGAACAGACCAGTTGCTTGGATCCTACTGGATTATTAAGAGATAAAAATGGTATTTTATAGTTTTATTACCTTGTACACAAATTTATTTTAAAATGATTAAACTAATATCAATTTTGGCCTTGTGTTTGTTCTATGTAACTACAGCTGAAGCGCAAATCCCACCCAATGCATTTAATTACAGTGCTGTGGCAAGAGGACCACAAGGACAACCCATAGCTGGTCAAAATATTGCAGTAAGATTCAGTATATTAAAATCCAATGCGACTGGATCCGTTGAATATGTAGAAGACCATATGGTGGTTACAGACCCTTATGGCTTGTTTAATTTAATCATAGGTGGAGGCATGATTCAAAGTGGTAACTTTAATGCCATCGACTGGAGTTCTGACAATTATTTTTTAAAAATTGAACTGGATATTCAAGGTGGTTCTAACTTTTATCATATGGGGACAACACAATTCATTTCAGTACCCTATGCCTTATATGCAAAGAGTGCCGGCTCTATAAGTGGAGGTAGCAGCGGATCGGGTTTTACCCACTTTATAGGAGAAGCATTTGGGGGGGGGGTAGTTTTTTCAGTATGGAAGGATCAACAAGGTGTTGAACATGGATTAATAGTTGATTTTAAAGATTTAAGTAAGGGACATATATGGAGTAATCTTTCTGGTTCAGGTGCTGAAATAGGTCAATCTGCACGGACTTCGGATGGTTTGAAAAATTCTTTGGCCATCATTTCACAACCTGGTCACAATTCAAGTGCGGCTCAACTATGCCTCGACCATTCTGCAAATGGATTCAATGATTGGTATCTACCCTCTACTACTGAATTGGCAATTTTGTGGAGGAATTTTTATATTATCAATAAAACCTTATTAAACGTACCTGATGCTGAAATTTTGGAAGAGGCTAATGGGTCAGGAACCATTAAACCTTATTGGTCTAGCTCAGAGATGGGGCAAGAAACCGCTGGGGTTTTGTATTTTCATACAAGTTCTTCAGGTTCAAATATAGCGGGTTATAAATCAACGGAATATAAAGTTCGGGCTATACGTGTTTTCTGATAGAAAGTGGTAAGGATAGTGTATAAGATTAGTAAAAAAAATTCAAGTAAAAATTTCAAAAAATTTTGAGTTTCCTAATTTTAAATTTTATTTGTTATTAAATATGGAAAATTTCAGCTTTTTAATGCATGGTTTTGATTGACAATCCTAATGTCAAGTAGTATTGCGTTCATATACGAAAATTTGGATTTTCAAAGGAAATTTTTGTAATTAAGTGAAGGACTTGAAGTTTAAAATAATATACAGCACCAAATTCGTTTTTTATTATTGACGTGGCATGTATTCTACACGGATTGGATTATTAATAGAAAGGAAAATTGATGTTCAAACTATACATCCTGGAATGTATATAATTCTAATTCTTGACCAACAATCTCAAATTAAACAATATGGCAAATATTTTAAAGCACATTGGTTTTATAGTGCTATTTCTGACAGGAGGTATAAAATCCGAATGCCAAAATATCAGACATCATTTGACTTTTCCAATTGGCACTATTCAAGTTACCAATGTTCCAGAGTTCCAATTTGATATTTCGACCTCTTATTTTAATAATTTTTATTTACCAAATATTAAATATACGATCGAGTGGAAGAGATTCATTTTTGGGGTAGAGCATTATAATTATTACAAATATATTGGATATGAAAAAGAAATCGAGGGTGCAATTACAGGAATGAATATTTATTCATATTCAGCTTTTATAGGAATGGGCAGTAAATTCAAATCGTTTAATTTTAATCTAGGAATTGGGCTTTCCTATCTTAACCATTATATTGCGTCATATACCGATGGTTATCCTCAATGGTTTGAAGTTCGACCTTGTTATGAATTCAGTAAAATAAGATTTCTAAGCTTTATAAGTGTAGATAGACCTATATATAAAAATGTAACTTTGGGTATCAATATACGTTATTCCCCAATGTTCAGACCTTTTTCAAATGAAGATTTTGGATATTATACTTGTAATACTTTGCATAATCATGATAGAATTAATTTTGCCAATTTGCAATTATTTATTGGGTATAGATTTGCAAGAAAATAACTTTTACCAATACAACCAATGGCTATTTTTGAAAATATTTGCCTAAACACCTACAGTGATAATCAAAAACTGCCAACAATAGGTTTGATGCCCGTGGGGACCTGCTAGGCAGGAATGAAACAAACCGATACAATAAAAACATTTACTCATTATTTTGCCTATATTTATAATGTCCTTCCTCAAAAAACTCTTCACCTCCACCTCCCCTAAAACCCAATCCAACCCCACACACCAATCTGATCTTTTAGCCTCCTACAAAAGCGTCCCCTGGATGACAGACGTCAGACTGGAAAATGTAGCCATCTGTCTAAATGCAGGGTTTGTACCTTCCAGGTCATTGCCCACTCAATTAGAAAGACAACTAAGACCAAAAATTGAAATTGCCAAAAGATTGAATGCCATAAAGGCGATGGTGCTTTGGCTAATGATTCCTGCTAAAGACCTGGCAGATAAAGACATTCTCCACTTTGTGGAAAGCAATGAATTGTATTTGTTTATGACGGAGGATGAAAAACAAATCTTCCATTCATCCAGAGAGGATGAGGCGCTTAGAAATGCCATTGGTTGGAAATTTGAAAATGCCTGGCCTTTGGCCTGGTACTTTGGGTATGTTCCTCCCGATATATCCGGCCAAATGATGACGGGTGAGCAAATGCAGGAAATTGTATTTAAATACAAATGTCCACTTACCGAAAAGATAGAAGATTGGCTTGGCACAAAAGAAGTGGTACCAGAAGAGGAATTGCGGAAGCATGAAGATTTATTTTATTGCCTCCACAATGCGGTAAGAAGTGCTCAGATGGGAGGGCAGACGGTACCTCCAGGTTTTGACCCCAGGGCCAATGGTGGTGTGATCCACGAAAGAAGGCATGCTTTGACCTGGATGCTATCCAAAGGAATGGGGTGGGATGAGACGGATCTAAGTACATAAAATTGAGTGTTTTAAATTACTTAGTTTGGATATTTGGATTATTTTAGATTCATGTTTAGCCATCGTTAAATTGTAGCAATGCTTATGAGTGTACTCATACCAATATAAGTTTTGATAATTCACCCGATTCCAAACATGTATAAATACAGCTCTAATGAAAAGATTATTATTTTTTACACTGATTTGTTTTCTTATTTCTTGCGCCAGCAACAACAACTGTGATGTTATTGATATTGATGAAAGGGTAGATTCTTTGGAGCATAGCTTTACATCACCTGTTAAACACCCGTTTAAAATGCAAGGTGAGATCAGATGGAAATTTATTGATACGGTGATCATCAATGGTGTCTATTTTGGACCTATGGATACCGCTTTTACCATTCCAGCTTCAGATTTTTACAATCAAAATAATGTCATAAATTTTAAGTACCAGAGGTACAAGGCCAGTAAGGTTGACATCCATTATGCCTATTGTTTTTATTGATGACAGAGGCAACAACCAAAGCCCTTAAAGCACCATAGGGATTGGGTATTTTGATTCAACTGGCAAACCACTCTTTTGGCTTCTGGCTTAATAAAACCAAAAGACAATAAAATTTCAAAATTCCCAAAGGAATCTTATTTTTATCTGTGAAAAGACTTAAAAACCATGTAAAATTGGCTTTTGTGCACAGCACTTTTCCATTTTCGATCAAAACAACACAAAATCTGCCATGCCCTCTCATCTGCAAAAAAAGGTTCACTCCCTGCTCTGTCCCGCAGTTGGGGATAGTCAGTGGGACAAAAAAATAGATTCCTTTCTAATTGTCCTGGTGCTGCTCAATGTCATTGCGGTCATTTTGGAATCTGTAGACGAGCTTTTTTATGCCTATCAGACCTTTTTTGAGGTTTTTGAATACATTTCCGTCATCATCTTTTCGATCGAGTACCTGCTCAGGGTTTGGACATGTACCTGCATAGAAAAGTACAAACACCCGGTGTACGGCAGGCTGAAATATATATTTTCTCCCAGTGCTTTGGTAGATCTGGCTGCCATCCTGCCTTTTTACCTGCCCCACGCCCTTTTTTACGACCTGCGTTTTGTTAGAATTTTCAGGTTGTTCCGCTTCCTCCGGCTCTTCAAACTGGGCAGGTACTTAAATGCATCGAAGGTCATAGCCAACGTATTTTATTCCAAAAAAGAAGAGCTGGTCTTGTGTTTTATGATGACCCTGGCTTTGATCATTGTTGCCTCCAGCTTCATGTACTTTGTAGAACACGACGCCCAACCCGATAAGTTCTCCAGCATCCCGGCTGCCATGTGGTGGAGTGTCACCACCCTCACCACCGTAGGCTATGGCGATGTCTTCCCCATCACCCCCACCGGCCGCTTTTTAACCGCCTGCATATCCATCCTCGGCATCGGCCTGTTTGCCCTCCCCGCCGGCATCCTGGCTTCCGGTTTTTCCACCGAATTTCAAAAATTCAAAAAAGGAAAACGCGTGTGCCCACATTGTGATGGGGAGTTGTAATGGGTTTACCCTTTTTAGGGTTATTATTTGGGGAGGCTACGGATTCACCATTTTTGTTCAAATATCTTTGATGCATAGCTGCTTCTGAGCTTGCTTTTACTATCTTTGAACAATAACAAAAAAGCGACATGCCCAATTCTGAAGAATTAGATCAAAACCAGGATAATGAAATGATGTATTATGTGGAGGAACAATACATCATCAATACGGAAAAATTTGTTCTACTTTGTTTTATTACCATGGGACTTTATGGTATTTGGTGGATATACAAGTCGTGGAGATTTTTCAAACAAAAGGAAATGACGGATATTATGCCGGCTGCAAGATCCCTGCTTTCTATTTTATATCTCAACTTCCTTTTTATGAAAATATACGATTACTCGAAAGAAAAGGGATACAATCCGAGATTCAATTCTTACGCACTGTATATTGGCTTTTTTATTGTCAATGTGTTATCCTACTTACCTGACCCATATTGGATGGTATCAAATTTAGCCTTCCTCTTCTTAATTCCACCTTTCAAAGCGCTCAACTACGCCAAAGAAAATACAGAGGGCTTATTAATTACCGAACAACCCACATTTAATGGTCGTCAAATAGCTTTGATTCTAGTTGGCACCTTGCTTTGGGGCCTTATTATATTGGCTATGGTATTTGGTGAAGAAGAACTGCAATACTAAACTGCTTTTTTCATATCAACCACCTGTCCAGCACCAACCAATTTATCATTCTCTATAGGTTAAAAGAGAAGCAAATTCCATCAGGTAAATAATTATACGATCACAAATGCCATTGTGATTGAGTATAAAATCGGCATTTATGCCAAAACCGTTCAGTTATGTTGCCGGCCTGTCTAACTGGCGTTAGCCAGGTAGATTAGCCGTTAGCCGTTAGCCGTTGACGGCTAGCCGATACCCGGATACCCGGATTTCCTTACCTTCGCAAAAAAAAATTCCATGCCCTCCTCTTTCACCAAAGCCCTCCTCCGTTGGTTCGAAACCGAAAAGAGGGATTTGCCATGGAAAGAAACCCATGACCCCTACAAAATTTGGATCAGTGAGATCATTTTGCAGCAAACCCGCGTGGCACAGGGACTGCCTTACTACCTTCGATTTATAGCAAAATTTCCAAATGTCATTGCCCTGGCCAACGCACCACAGGACGAGGTGCTGAAATTGTGGGAAGGCCTTGGTTATTATTCAAGAGCGAGAAACTTACACCACACAGCACAGCTCATCAGAGATCACCACAACGGGGTGTTTCCCAAAAAATACGATGAAATTCTGGCACTCAAGGGCATTGGAAACTATACGGCGGCAGCCATTGCGAGTTTTGCTTACAATTTGCCTTACCCCGTCCTGGATGGCAACGTAAAAAGGGTGGTGGCCCGCTTCCTGGGCATGCACGAACCTGCCGATCTGCCTGCTACACAAAAAATCATGATGAACTGGCTTAACGAAGTTATCCACCCCAAAAAAGCAGCCGATTTCAACCAGGCTATGCTCGACCTGGGGGCTACGGTTTGCCTACCGCAAAATCCACTTTGCCACTCTTGTCCGGTAAGTCAACATTGTGTGGCAAAAAGGGAAGGACTTCAAAACACACTGCCGGTAAAATCAAAACAGAACACAAAACGACAGCGATTTTTTCATTTCTTCATCGTAATAACACCAAAGGGCAGCTGCCTCATCGGGCCGAGGACAGCAAAAGACATCTGGCAGGGGCTCTACCAATTTCCTTTATTCGAGACAAAAACGGATAAAACTCTAAGTCAAAAAGCAGTCTTTTCCTTCCTCCGGGACTTAGGTTTGGAGGCCAATTTAGTAGATAAAATCGTGATTTCATCTCCTAAAAAACCACATATTTTGACCCATCAGACCATTTACACCAAATTTTATACGATCCATTTGATTAAAAACACATTAAAAATTTCGAATGAGCATATCTTTTTGGTAGATCGGGGAAAATTGACGAACTTTGCCTTTCCCCGGGTATTGCACAACGTGCTGAATGGCATGGCTGATTGAGGTACCCGCCACGAAAAGTTCACAGAAAACACAAACTAAACTGAGATGGTAAACAAGGTTACTTTGATAGGCAATTTGGGCAAAGATCCCGAAGTAAGACATTTTGACAACGGTGGCTCCGTAGCCAGAATTACCTTGGCCACCAACGAATCTTACCGCGACAAAGATGGCAACTGGCAAAACCAGACCGAATGGCATACCGTTATCGCCTGGAGAAACCTGGCTGATCGCGCCGAAAAAGAACTCAAAAAAGGCAGCCTGGTTTACGTAGAAGGCAAGCTCAAAACCCGTCAATACAAAGACAGCAATGGCGTTGAGCGATATGTCACAGAAGTTGAAGCGCTTACCCTCCGTTCACTGGAAAAAAGAGAACGCACAGAAGGAGGCAACGCCGCACCCCTGCCTTCACAGTCTACTTATGGCAACGAAGCATCTCCTTCAAGTCACGACTTCACACCCCCTGTTGATGGGGCAGACGATCTTCCGTTTTAATAATGAACGGAAATTTATTTAACTAAACCATCCATTTTGGAAACTGAGCCTCCCAATCTAATAGGGTTTATTGTAGGTTTTATGCAGGTCGACTGGGTCTTTGTAGCCTATTTCCTGCTGCTCATCCTGCTCATTTGTTGTTCCGGTCTGATCTCTGCCAGTGAGGTAGCATTTTTTTCGCTCACACCTTCGAGACTACGTGCCATCGAGGAAGAAGAAGGGGTCCTCGGCCAACGCATCGTTCAGCTGAGAAACCACCCCAAACGGTTGCTCGCTACCATCCTCATAGGCAACAATTTTGTAAACATCGCCATTGTCATTGTTTCCAAAATCATCCTCGATAACATCCTCAACGAACAGATCCTCACCACCATTGGCTGGTGGCTGCACGAATACATCTTCCTCGGGCTTTTTACACCCGAACAATTGGCTACCGGCATCGACTTTTTCATTACCGTAATCCTGGTTACTTTTATCCTGCTACTCTTTGGAGAGGTAGGCCCCAAGATCTACGCCAATGTCAACAACCTCAAGGTTGCGAAAATTATGGCAACACCTCTAAGCTTTTTAGGCTTTTTATTCACCCCAGTAAGCTCCATCCTGGTGAGATGGGGACAAACCATCGAAAGGCGCATTGCCACCAACCGCAATTACCAGACGGGGAGCAGTCGCGAAGACCTCGATGCCGCCATCGAACTCACGGTAAGCCAAAACGAAGAAGAACCACATGAAGCAGAATTGCTCAAAGGCATCGTCAAATTTGGCGATATGTCGGCCCGCCAGGTGATGAGGCCGCGTGTGGATGTAGTGGCTGTTGAAAAAGACATTGACTTCACTTCTTTGCTCAACATCATCAGAGAAAGTGGTTACTCCCGACTGCCCGTTTACGAAGAAGATGTAGATAAGATCCTGGGCATCTTATACGTCAAAGATTTGATCGGACTTACAAATGAAGGCGCGGATTTTGCATGGAATGACCTTATCCGCACCAACATGCTCTACATTCCGGAGACTAAAAAAATCGACGACCTGCTTCGCGATTTTCAGATCAAACGCCTGCACATGGCCATAGTTGTAGATGAATTTGGCGGCACCCTGGGCATCGTCACCCTCGAGGATATCATGGAAGAAGTCATCGGTGAAATCAAAGACGAATTCGATGACGATGAAGATATTGAATACATCAAACTCTCAGAGGGCAATTACATCTTCGACGGCAAGGCCCTGCTCAACGATGTATGCAGGGTCATAGGAGAAAAGACTTCGTATTTTGACGACATCAAAGGCAACGCCGACTCTGTGGGTGGCCTGATCATCGAACTCATGGGCCACATACCCAAGCCGGAAAAGGAAATCCAGATCAAAGAGCTTCAGCTGAAGGTCATTTCGTCCAACAGCAGACGCATTGAAAAGGTAAATATCAAAGTAATGCAAAGCCAAAACCAATGACGAAGTACCTTCCTGTCTTTGTTTTAATGATGATTATGGGCTTAATGGCCTGTGGCGGTGATGGCCAAATGATGCCAAAGCAGCGATTATTCCCTTATGTAGAATATCCGGTTAAAAAAGATACCTTATTCGAACATGTAATATGTCCGTTTACTTTTAACTATCCCAATTATCTGAGTTACCGGCAGGATTCATTTTATTTTGGAGAAAAACCCCTAAACGACTGCTGGTTTGACCTCAACAGCCAGCAATTGGGTGCGAGCATCCATTGCAGTTATTACCCCATTACTTCAAGAGCCAGATTCGACGAATTGGTAGACGATGCCTTTACCATTACCGGCAAACACAACATCAAAGCCAACGCCCGGAGAGAATCCATCATCGAAGGAAGAGCCGGGGTAGGGGGCATACTTTTCGAAGTATCAGGCCCTGTGGCTTCTCCGGTACAATTTTTTCTCACCGATTCTACACACCATTTTTTCAGGGCATCGCTGTATTTTAATGCTACTGTCAATCCGGATTCGACCGCCCCGGTGCTCGACTTCATGCGAAAAGACATCGAAACCATGCTCAAGACCTTTGCCTGGAAAAAATAAGTAGGAGATGAAGACCCTCCATACATTGCTCTTTTTTATCCTGGTGTACACATCGGTCGCAGCTCAAAGCAAACAGCCGGAATTGGGTACCATTCATTGGTTACGGAATCTGGATGAAGCGCAAGTACTGGCTGCTCAAAAAAAATTGCCCATCTTCCTACTGTTTCAGGAAGTACCCGGCTGTGCCACCTGCAGAAATTTTGGCAACGATGTATTGAGCCACCCCCTCATAGCTGAAGCCATTGAAACCTACTTCATACCTGTTGCCATTTACAACAACAAAGGCGGTCACGACGCTGCTGTCTTGCAGAAATACAACGAACCCGCCTGGAACAACCCTGTGTTTAGGATCGTGGATCAGCATGGCAAAGACATCCAGCCGCGCCACAGCGGACAATATTCTCCTGCTTCGGTGGTAAAAGCCATTAATACCGCACTCATCAAAACTAACAGGCTCATTCCCGGCTACCTGAGCTTACTTGAGGCTGAACTCAACGCCGAAACAGATGAGCTGTATTTGGAAATGTATTGTTTTTGGTCAGGAGAAAAAAACATAGGAGCACAACCGGGTGTGGTGTACACAGAGCCGGGTTATAGCAACGGCAGGGAAGTGGTAAGAGTGGTTTTTGATCAGTCGCGCACCTCCGCTAATCAGGTAATTGCCGGTGCACAAAAGTCGGGTAATGCCGATGCCATCCATATTAAAAATGGAGCAACTCCGGTTTCAGCAGAGGGCATCAGAAAGGCTCCCTTAAAAAATTATACGGTCGACAAAGACTTACACTACTATCTGAAAAATTCGGAGTATGCTGCCCTGCCACTGAGTCCGATTCAGGCTACACGCATCAATAGCGCGCTGGGCAATGGTACATCTCCCACCATCTATCTGTCTCCACTTCAGCAACAAATGTTAAAAGACATCAAAGTGGGAAAGCTGACTAAAAAGGTTAGATATACAGCAAAGCCCTGGTATGCTTCCTGGCCGGAATCATACTGACTACTTCCAATGTATCCATTTTAAGGTCTGCCGTCTTTGCTCAAAACTGGCTACAACTGGATAAATGCCGGCAGCCAGGTCGTTGGTGAAATGTTGATCCCAATCTTTAAAACTGACCCTTCGCAGCAACCTACCTGCAAGATCATAAATGTGTATTATAATTTTTTCTTCATCACCTTTATTTGCTGCTTCCCAATCGCCATTCACTGTTGGTGTTAACAAATCAGCCGTGTGCGGGGTGTCATTAGTATGGCTTATTACATTTACTTTTACCGTGGTGTCTAATGTGCACATAGAAGCGTCAACAATTTTGATGGTATAGTCACCCGGGGCCAGGCCTTCGTAAACAAGCTGGGTATTATAATTCACATCATTGACAAAAACTTTGTAAGAGAAATTCCAACCTTTTAACTGATCGATTACAATTTTACCATTGCTTTGATTTTCAGTTGCCCCAATTACTTCGATCGCTGCGGTGATAGGGTCGGGAGCCGTAATGGTAAAATTCAAAACATCTGTCCAGCCAGAAACTGTTGTGATGGTAATAGAATAATTTCCACTGCCAAGACCCCCTATTGATAGGGTAGTATCCAAGGTTGACCATACGAAAGTAAAAGGAAGCGCGTCTTGCTTCTCATGTATAAAAATATATCCTTTCTCATCATAACATTTCGGATTGGCATAAAATATTTCATGTATGGGTGAGCTGCTTTTTAATGAAACCTCGATGCAGGTATCTTTTTTGGTACACAGGTTACCCAGTTTGAAACAGGGATAAAACGTGCCTGCTCTTGGGTAAACCAGGGTAGCAGGAATACTGTCATAGAAAATTCGACCATCACCTGCATCAAAAGAGATGAGTTTACCATCAATTATTTCGGCAGTGATATCCATTTTTTCGTAGAACAGGGAATAATTTAATTTAATATCAGGTTTGCCGTCAAATTCAATGGTGGCTGTATGGCTTTTTCCTGCACCCAGATTGTAGAAACTGCCACTTCCGGTAGTTTCCAATCTAACTGGTCTAACCATAAACTCATAGCTACCCTTTTTAACGCAACCTAAGCTCAGCTGTGTCCCGTTTATAGCTACAGGGGTAATAAGCTCATAGCCATTTCCTTTCTTTTGATAAACATAATAGGATTGAACTCCACTTGTCAAACCCTCCCAGTTTAAATAAAGACTATCCTTGATTACTTTAGCATAAAAGGTATCAATTCCTTCGTAAGGCAAAAGGGTTAGCGTTGGGTCTCCCATCAGGGCTACGTGTACACCGGTAGCACCATAGCCTGCTGTAAATTCGGATGAATTGTTTTGTGAAATTCTGGCACCATAACCGATGGTCTCTCCCACTGCCATGTGATGGATGTACCAAACGGGTCGGCCGGCCCAGCAATTGGTAAGCGTCTGACCGGATGCCAGTGCTGCCCTCAGGTAATTGTTGCTATTGTGCCAGTCTCCAAAATACGAACCAAAAAGCATGGTAAATATGGTCTGGTGGTTTTCGTTGACCAGCTCTGATGTGGTTCCTATGCCCGAAGCCCCCTGATAATGCCCGGCTCCACAGCCATAAGAACACAGGTAAGAGGCCTGCTGCAATGTGGCTTTGTATGGCAAATAAAAAACACTGTCTTTTCCAAAAAAACGACAAAAGTTGTTGAGTCCGCTTTGACCGAAGGCTTCAGCGTAGGAACCAAAATTATTCTGGATCAGACCCCTTCGAACATAGGGTAGGGTACCACGCCTGAATTGATGGTTTTTGTCAAAATACTGCCTGAGCAGTTCGGTCTCACTTTTTGGGAAAGCAGGCAAATCTGACAGGTCAATTCTTCCTACTTCCAGTTCTACGGCTCCCGGCAGGCTGGAGTTGTCGAACTTGCCATCTCCCGGTACATTGTCATTGCGTGTGCCAGAAGCTTCTGTTGCATTGATGATATTGTCTGTCCATACTCCATCGAGGTCTCCGTAATAGACATCGGCAGGCCAGGCTCCCAAATGATCCGGGGTATGGCCATCGGGTGCCAGATAACCGGCGTATGGCACAGGTACACGCCCAATAAGTACAAGACTCCGGAATTTGATATCCGGCATCGTGGATAGGACATTTTTTATCGCCAGTTTAACACTATCTGGCTTTGATTGGCTGCTCACCCACAAGCTGGCTACCGACCAGCCCTCATCCATGAGATCAGTTTGATAACGTTCAATTTCGGTGGGCAACGATGATTGAAGTGATGCCTCAATGACCAATAAAACACCACCCCGGTAGTGTGTGGGTGCCACATTTATGCCTGCTGCAATTGGGGCAGCTACATTGGAAGTATTATTCTGCCGGGTAATGTGGTATTCATAAATTTTACCTGCAACTACGTTGGTATCCCTATACGAGGTAACATTGCCGGCCAGACTGACCAGAGGCTTATAATTGGCCTGGCCTTTCTCGCGCTTTTTGATGAAATAACTGGTGATGCCGGCCGTACCTGGCCATTCCAATAAAAGGGCATCCCCATCAACCGTGGCCGTAACCAAAATTGAATTATCAAAGTCAACGTTCTGTGCTGTAAGTGTAAGACTTAGAAGCAGGGATGCCAAATAAATTACGTTTTTCACCATTATTGTCAAAATATTTGATCAAAAATAGTAACAAAACTTATACTAAACCCCCTAAAATGGGAGGATGACTCAAAAAAATAACATCATACCTGGTGCATAATGTTATTAATTTCTAGGATACTTGTCCTGACTTTTTCAGAGCATCCAGGTGTATCCTTCGAAGCTTGGTGGCCTACATCGGTTTTATAAATCCTTCATAACCAGCAAGACTATGCAAAGAAATGACATTTTTCTGACACTTGTGTGCTTGTTTTGTGATTGACTGTCTGGAAGGGGTAAGTGGTAGTTTTTTCAGTATAAGTGGCAATTGTCAGGAGGCTAACCACTCAATAAACTCGTTTTTATTGCGCCTCGAAACATCAATATGGTGGTTGAAAGAGGTAATTATCGATCCTCCATCACCTTTGATGTACTGTTTGATGTACCGTTTTTGGACGATAAACGAATTGTGGACCCTGAAAAAGTCGTTGGGGGGTAGCTGCTCTTCTACGTCTTTTATGGTTTTGCTCATCACTTTTTTAGAGCCGTCGTTGAGGTAAATGTTGGTATAGGTAGACTCCGCTTCACAATAAACTATGGCTTCAACTGGTATCAGGTCAATGGTAGTCTTGCTGTTGAGGTGAAGAAATCGGGTGTTAGCCGCCGTAACCTGCTGCTTTTTGGCAATGAGGTTTTTGATCTTGGATACCGCATCTATTACTTCGTTGATGGCTATGGGTTTGAGCAGGTAATCAACGGCATTGTGTTTGATGGCATCGATGGCGTAGTCTTTATACGCCGTGGTGAAAATTACCTTAAAATCTGCCTCTTTGAAGTACGATAGCAGGTTCAAACCCGAACCGCCGGGCATTTGTATATCCAGAAAAATAAAATCAGGGCGCAGGGTAGTAATTGCCGTATAGCCCTCCTCCACATTTTGACCCTGACCAATGATATCTACTTCAGGGCAGTATTTGGTGAGAATGTTTACTATGGTCTCACGGCTCTTGGCCTCATCGTCAATGATTACACAAGTCATGCTTATATTTTCGTTTTAAAATTACGCAAAAGCTGACAATTTTTAAGCTTTTGGAGCTCGTATTGACCTTAATCGGGATTGAGTGAAATCTTCAATGGCATTTTGATGGTTACCTTGGTACCTTTGTTTTTTCTTTCCGGGTACAAATCGGCGATCTCCACATCGATGTCTGATCGGTCAAATTCACGGATGGCATTGATCCTTTCCCTGATAATCTTGATGCCCAGTGACTGCTTTTTGAGGTGATTTTTTTTCTTTTGCAAAGCCATCTCCCTGCCGATGCCGTCATCTTCTACCATGCATACCAATAGTTTGCCCTCCGCCTTCCATTTTATTTTCAGGAAGCCCTTTTCATCCTTGTTTTTGAGTCCGTGCTCTATGGCATTTTCTACAAAAGGCTGGACTATATTGGATGGGATTTGTACGGTATTATCTAAATTATCATCTATCGAGATGGAATATTCAAAATGTTCCCCTGATCTCAGCGACTCCAGTGAAAGGTAGAGTTGCAGCAATTCGATTTCCTCAAAAAGACCAATAAATTGTTTTTTGGACGCTTCCAGATAACCGCGGATGAGTCGGGAAAACTTGTTGAGGTATTCGTTGGCCTTTACTTCTTCATTGGTGAAAATGTAATTCTGGATGGCATTCAGTGCGTTGAATATAAAATGGCTGTTGAGTTGTGATTGCAGGCTTTCCAACTTGATTTCTGCCATCTTTTTCTGCAGGGCAAGTTCTTTTTCATTGGCCATAATTTTTCGTTTGTTGCGCAGGTAAAACAACAAAAAGGGTATGGACGCTATAAATGTAGCCAGACTCAGCCTAAACCAAACGGTGTTGTAAAAAACAGGGTGGATCCTAAATCTGAAATCTATCTCATTTTTAGACGCCATTCCATCTAAGTTGTATGCCCTCGCTTTAAAACGGTATAGGCCGGGTGCAAGATTGTTGAACTGAATGAATCGGTTGCGGGTGGTCATTTTAATTGGATTTTCCGTCCCTTCCAGGGTGTAGGCATAGGTGTTTTCTCCAAGGCTTTCATAAGAAAGATTGGTAAGTTGAATGGAAATGGAATTTTCATCATAATTCAGTTCAAATCGGTCCTTGTAAGCTCTTTTTTCATCGTTGATGTAAATGCCCGAAATTTCCAGCCGGGGTACACATATCTTGTCAAATGGCAGATCCTTCATTACGGTAAGTCCGTCGGATGAACCTATGTAAACAGAGTCCTGGTAACAAAAAACGGTGTTGATGTCATTGGAATGTATGCCATCCGCAAAGTTGAATTTTTTGAAGTACAGCTGATGTCGTTCATTTCTGCCCGCTTTCCAAAGCCCGGCACTGGAGGCAATCCATAGACTTTGATCGCGCTTATTGTAATAAAGTTTATTGATGATCTGGTTGTTGAACTGCGGAAACACTTTAACCACACCTGTAGAAGGATCTATGGTGATCAGACCTTTTTCATCACTGCTAAGCCATACCGTGCCATTGTCGTCCTGGGCCATGGAGCGAATAAAGCCGCTGATGTTGTCTCCATACCATTTGTGCTGCATCTTGTTGTTTTCATACAGATAAATGCCCTCGGTTGTACCCAAAAGAAGGGTGCCATTTCTTAGCTGTAGGATGTAATAAACACATTCCAACGGAGCTTGAAATTCGGTAACACGCACTACCCCTTTACCCGTTGTGGCTTTTAATAAGCCCAGGCAGCCTCCAAAAATGAAGGTAGTATCATTGAGTGCATACACCTGTTTCGGTGAGTAATATCCTTTGCTTCCTGAAGCTGTTGTAATGATCCTGGGTATTACATAGGGTCTGGAAAAATACCAGGGCCCCAGGCGGTTCATGTCAGGATAATGTTGTACACCCGTGTTGCTCTCGATGCGAAGTGGCCACTTGGTGTAAAATGAAAAATTGCCGGTGATGATCTGACCATACTTGTCTTCTACCAGATTGTACAAATGTGACGACATGAACCTCTCTATTTTTTCTACCCTTCCCTTTTTGCGCAAATAAAAATTGGGAAAGTTGTCGTTGATCAGATACATGCCATTCTGCCTGAGCCACCCCATTTGGGTAATCTTGGGAGTTGCCATGGCATCCTGACTCTTAAAAAATTGCCGCGTTTTAAAGGATTTCCTGGGAATGAAAAAAATACCACTGTATTTTGAACTGATCCACCAGTTGCTCTCCCGATCTACAACCAGATTGGTACCATCTCCGGGCATGATGGGCAGGGGAATAGCTTCTTTGATGCCAAATACCGATATCTTGCTGAAAACACCGCTGATGGCATTGTGCAATACAAGCCAGCCATCGTCAAAACCTATCAATTCCTCACCCAAGACTTCACGGGTTTCAAAGAGGGTGTACAACCGGTCATCTTCAAGCATGTACACATTTTTGTCGGTACTAAAACAATACCTGCCCTTGCCAAAATACCGTGGATGATAAAAATTGTGATTGTCACTCAAATGGTATTCACCATCTTTGTAGAGTCGCAAGGTGTCGTACCTCTGACTGGCTTTGTCCAGCAAAAATATGCCACCATTGAGGGTTACAATGCTGATGTTTTTTTCATTCTCTTTTACCAGCATCAATCGGTCTTCAGCCCTGAGAGGAAATTCGTAGCTTTCACCGGTACCGTATTTTTGGATCTTAACCCTTTCGCTTTTGTCGGTTTCTTTGGAGGTAAAATACAAGCCACTACCCGGATAGTAAACGGGATATCTATCTTTTCGGGCGGGATTTTCTGGCCTGTCCACCCAGATAAGTGTGTCTTTGTAGATAAACTTCTTTCGCTGGTCTTTGGTATCCAACCACATCCTGCCGTAATCGTCGGGAAAACAATTGTAAATGTCTTTGATCTTAAAATTGAGCTTTTCTGAAATGCTTTCAAATTCATAGCCGTTGTACCGTACAATGCCCTTATCTGTTGATACCCATATCCTGCCGTCTTCATCATCTATGAGCCGGTAACAATTGTTGGAAGGAAGGCCATCTCGTGTGGTAAAATGTCGCAGTGGTATTTCCTGAGCCTGCAGCCTGGGCATCATGATCCACAGGATCAGCAACCATACCATGCCCTTTTGCATCGGGATCACTTTTATGTGGGCTATGATGGATGCAGTCACTGCTCTACAGCGTATTGGGATCCAAAATGTAAATGGCATCAAGGTTGCGTGCTTCCTCATTGTAGTCGAGGCCATAACCTATTACAAACAAATCCGGAATTGAAAAGCCCAGGAACCTGGCCTTTACCTCGTGGCGCAGCTTTGAAGGCTTGAGCAACAACGATGCTATTTCAACCGATGCCACCCCAATGGATTCCAGGTATTGGGTAAAGACATGGAGCGTTTGCCCGGTATCAATGATATCCTCGATTATCAACACATCCCGTCCTGCCAGGTCTTTGATGCCATCACGATTGAATTCTATCTTGCCCGTACTTTCCATGTCTTCGTAAGAACTCACTTTGACAAATCGTGTTCTTACGGGCAACGTAAAGTGTCGCATCAAATCTGAAGCAAACACAAAGGCTCCGTTGAGCAGCACCAAAAAGGTGACTTCCCTGCCTGCATAATGTTGCTGAATTTCTGTGGCCAATTCAGAGACCCGCTGTTCTATATCTTCGGCCGATATATAAAGCACGAAGTTTTGGCCGTTAACCTGTGTGGCTGGCAAACTCATGGTTGCAATCCGTATTGATCAATTAAATAAATCAGACTCGTCATGGCAGCTGCACCTAACTTCAGCTCCCTTGCATTTACATTTTCATAAACATCTCTCGCTGTGTGGTGATAGTCAAAGTACCTTTGTGAATCGGGCCTTAAACCAATGAGCAGGCCTTTGAGTCCTTTAAGGGGACCAATATCGGCACCCGAACCCCCGGTCTCAAATTGTAAGCCATAACTCTCCAGCAGCGGCAGCATCTTTTGACTCACTGTGCGGTAGTATTTTTTCAACACCGAGGTATCGGCATCAAACGAAAATCCCCGGGGACTAAAACCTCCGGCATCACTTTCGATGGCGGCCAGGTGAATCAACCCTTCTTCTTTGGCCTGAGCTGCATAAGCATTGCCTCCTGCAAGGCCATTTTCTTCATTGGCAAAAAGCACACACCTGATGGTATACCGCGGCTTGTATCCTATGCCAACCAAGATATTCAAAACGTCTATGGATTGCACACAGCCGGATCCATCATCATGGGCACCTTCGCCTACATCCCAGGCATCGAGGTGTCCACCGACCAACAAGATGGTATCGGGAGAAATGTTGCCTTTGAGCTCACCAATCACATTGTCACAAGTGGCACTGCCCTCCATGTGGCTGGTACTACGCATAAATACTTTGCCTCCATCCTTTATTAAGCTTTCCGACAGCCATTCAGCAGAAGCGGTGGAGATGGCCAACGCCGGAATTTGGGGCAGCCCTTCTTTGTAAACAAGGGTGCCTGTGTGGGCAAAGGTATCGATGCCCAATCCCATAGAACGTATCAATACACCTACAGCTCCATATTCTGCTGCCCTGGAAGCTCCATATACGCGCTGATCAACGGCTCCTCCATAAGCTGTAAATGTGCGAATGGCAGCTTCATCCATTGGACGGTTGTAGAAGACAATTTTTCCCTTTACTTTTTCACCCAGCCTGGCTACCTCATCGAGCCCTTGTACCTCCAGCACTTCGGCTACGATGCCTTGTTTTCCGGTGCCGACAGAATTGCCCAGTGCAAAGCATTGTAGCCTTTGGACGCTGCCATCAGATGATAAATAATTTGCAATTTCACGCTCACCTCGTTGCCATTTTTGTGTGGTGGTAGTCTGGGTGCGTACGCTCACTCCTTTGATGGACGCAAGTTGACTGCTGGTAATTTCTACAGCTCTGTTGTAAGTTTCGTGGCCCGCTAATCTTGGACCAGCTTGCTTGCAAAGGGTTCTCAGCCAATGGTGGCTTTGTCCGTTTTTAAGGCTGTATTCATGGATTTTCCTTACCATCACCGCATGCTGATCAGCACTTTGCTGGCCGTGTAGTGAGGTCACCACCAAGGCACAAAAAAGGTAGGGTAGGAGCGATTTCACTTTCATCGCCAGCTAATTTTTGTGGCTATATCATCACGTTGACCCAGTATATCCATTTGATCTGAAAAGCCCATGTAAAACAAGCCAAGACAGCGTTGGCCTTCCTGCAGTCCAAGGTAAGCATCTGCTTTAAGAATTAGCCCCGGTGTAGCCCAAAAACTGCCAATGCCCTCAGCCGTACAACTCAGCCACATGTTTTGAACGGCACACGAAACGGCTGCTATTTCTTCCCATTCCGGAATCACGTCTTCGCCGGATCGCTGCATGCAGATGGCTATTACACATGCCGACTGTACAGGTTTTTCGCTGATCTTTTTCTGTTGAATTTCGCTGAATTTTTCTTCTGATACACTTGCTTTATAAGCCGATGCCAGATAGTTGCTCAAGTCTTGTCTACTCTCTGCACTTTCAAAGACTACAAATCGCCAGGGCTGGGTCTTTTTATGGTTGGGTGCCCAATTGGCTGCCTCCAATATCGACACGATGACCTCATGGGCTATGGGTTTTTGATTGTAGGCGGCCGGAAATATAGACCTCCTCTTACGAATGACTTCTCTGATATCCTGATTCATTGTTTTTGTTGCGAATTTAACCAAAAAATCGCTGGTTCGCAGCAAAAACTAACCAGTTATGGTGGACTTATTAAAACTTATAACCTACTGTACCCAATACCCTGCTTGCGCTCTGTCCGAATGAATATTGCTGGCCATCAATGGTAAAATGATCTCCAAAAGCGGTAAGATTGCCTTCGTAAGCCAGTTCGAGCCTGAGTTTCCAAATGTCAAAGCCAAAGCCCGCCTGATATCCATAGGTAGCATCTTTGAATTTTTGTCCGTAGGTGCCAAAACGGGTCAGGTCTGAAGTAGAGCTGAGGTGGATATGGGCTACGGGTCCTCCATAGAGTCGGAAAATGCCTGCTTTGATGCCCGCCATCAATGGTATGTCGAGGTTGTAATATTTTTCACTAAACAACTTGGTCAGCACATCGCCTTCACTGTAATCGGTAATGCTATAGTTGACCTGGTTGGAGTTAAAAAGGGCTGCTGGCTCTACATACATGCCCAAAAATTTGATTCTGGTGTACAGTCCTAAGTGGTGCCCGTACGCTGCATCGCGAAAATCGATTTTTACTTTGCTGCTGCCGGTGTTGACATCGATACCTTCCGAAATTAAATCCAGAGAACTCAATCCAGCTTTTAATCCAAATTCGATCTGAGCGGAAGCTGAGGCAATAAATCCAAGCAAAGCAAATAAAATCAATGACTTACGCATAGTAAAAAAATTTATATTACAAAAATGAAGAGACAAAAGCTACCCGGATTATCAACGCTTTGGCAGCTTAATACCCTCCTTAGACGGCACAAATGGTCTAAAAAACATATTTTTGCCTCTCTTTAACCTTTGGTTAACGCTTGTAAAATGACCAAATAGCAATATATGATATCTACTTATAATATATCAACTATTGTGCCATAATATGTTAATACAATAATTGGGGCAATCCTCCACCACACAATGAAAATAGTACAAGTAGAATACATAGGCAGTTACCACCGTGAAGACCTCTGTCCCAAAGACGGCCTTCCCGAATTTGCCTTCATCGGCAGATCCAATGTGGGCAAATCGTCGCTCATCAACAACCTCATCCACCGCAAGGATTTGGCCAGGGTATCCAAAGAACCGGGCAAGACCCAATCGCTCAATTACTACCTGGTCGACCAAAATTGGTACATCGTTGACTTGCCGGGTTATGGCTATGCGCGTACCTCACAATCCAACCGCGAAAACTGGATCAAGATGATCCACTACTACCTCAAAAACCGACAGACCCTGGTCACCGCCTTTGTTTTGCTGGATTCTCGGCACACGCTTCAAAAAATTGACCGGGAATTTATGGAATGGTGTGCCATGAATGGCGTACCGTTTTGTATCATCTATACCAAGGCCGATAAAATGAGTGGACTGGCCTTACAGCAAAATTTGAAGGGCATTGAAACCGAAATGCTCAAAGAATGGGACAGCATGCCCACCACCTTTGTCAGCAGTGCAGAAACAGGTGTCGGCAAGGAAGATATTTTAAGTTTTATAGAAAAATTAATGAAAAATTTTTAATTTTTGCATTGTAAAGTATATGACTCCAATTTATCCGCATATCATTCCCAAAGTCGAAGACTGGCCCATCAATCGGTTTGCCAGGGAGCGGAAAGAATTTGTAGATCAGCTCAACAATTTTGTCTTCGACCGCATCACCAAAGGTGCCAGCCAGGGCCTTGAAGACATCCTCGCCAAAACCATTTATCTGGAGAGCCAGCGCATCAAAACCAACCCTTGGAAGGTTGACCCAACAGATGATGCAGAGTTTTGGCGTACCATGGCCAACAACCTTACCCAGGCGCTTAAGAGCAACGACAAAGAGGAACAACTCAAAGATATGCTGCGGCGCATCGTACACCGCTACAACGAAGAGATTGTGGGCAACTTCAACCCCTCTACCTTTCGTTTTGCCCGCAAGTTTTTAACTGCCTTTTTTAAACGCATTTTCAACCGCTTCAAAGCACCGGGGCAACGTTGGTTTTGGGGTACCAAAAAAGACCTGCTCAATAAGATAAAATTAAGGGGTTATGTGGATGAAACCCGTGCACTTTTCAAAAAGGGAACAGTTGTTATTGTACCTACCCATTTTTCCAACCTCGATTCCATTACCATTGGTTATGCCCTTGATATGGTAGCCGGCATGCCTGCTCTTTCCTATGGTGCGGGACTCAACCTCTTTGAAGTGGAAATTGTCGCCTATTTTATCAATCGACTCGGAGCTTACAAGGTTGACCGCAGAAAGAAAAATCCGGTTTACCTCGAATGCCTTACATCGATGGCTTCGTACGCACTCTACACCGGTGTACCCAACATTTTTTTTCCGGGAGGTACCCGTTCGCGCAGCGGAGCCATGGAAAACAAGCTGAAATACGGTTTATTGGGTTCCGCCATTGAAGCCCAGCGCCTGCTCCTTGAAAATGGCAAATCCGGAAAAATTTACATCGTACCCCTGGTGATCGGCTACAATTTTGTGCTCGAAGCCAAAAGCCTCATCGAACAACATTTGCAGTCGGTGGGCAAAGAAAAATACCAGCGTTCGCGCGAACCCAAAAACATTGGTTCCAAATGGAATTACATCAAATTGTTTTTTTCCAAAGAATCGGAAATGGTGCTTTCCTTTGGTGAGCCCATGGATGTGTTGGGCAATCGTGTGGATACCGAAGGCAACAGCCTCGATAAAAATTGTCACGAAGTCAACCTTCGAGAGTACTTCCTCCTGGAAGGCGAACTGGCAGAAAATGCGCAACGAGAATCCGTTTACACCCGCATTCTGGCCGACCGCGTACTCGATAGTTACTTCAGAAACAACGTGGTCTTGTCGAGCCATCTCGTGGCCTACGTAGCGTTTCGTATGCTGCTCAACCACCGCAAAGACCTTGGCATTTTTGCCATCCTGCGCCTCAATCCAACGGAATTTTCCATCCCTTACGCTGATTTTGCCGCACAGGTAAAAGCAATGGCAGAATTCATAAAAACCATGGAAGCCGAAGGCCGTTTAAGATTGTCGGATGAAATATTTAAACCCATTGATGAGTTGATTGAACACGGCATTGAGATGCTGGGCTCTTACCACATCGAGAAAGTGCTGGGCCACGATCGCGAAAAGCAATGTATGTACAGTCAACACCTCAAGTTGCTCCATTTTTATGCCAATAGATTGGAGGGCTATGATTTTGAAACCCTGGTTACCTGGACCCCCTTTGAAAAATTCAGATATGTAGACAAACTAAAAGAGGATTAAAGGTGAATTTTATCATATACGATCTGGAAGCAACCTGCTGGCGCGGCAGACCTCCGCACGGGGTCAACGAGGTCATTGAGATTGGTGCCTATAAGGTCAATCAGTTGGGGGAAGTACTGGGCGAATTCAACAAATTTATCAAACCCACTGTCAATCCAATCCTTTCTGATTTTTGCAGACAACTCACTTCTATCTCGCAAAATGATGTGGACCGGGCCCGTACCTTTCCGCTGGTAATCCAGGAATTTATGGACTGGATCAATGTGTATGAAGAAGATTACAATCTCTGTTCCTGGGGTAAGTTTGATGTACAGCTGCTTAAAAATGATTGCAAATTGCACAAACTGGAGCACGATTGGCTGGATAAAAACATCAATGTAAAGGGACAATACCACGAAATCAAGGGTGAACACAAGCTCACTGGCCTCAAAAATACCATCAAACACGAGGGCATGGAATTTACCGGCATCCACCACCGGGCCATCAGTGATGCAGAAAACCTGGCAAAAATATTTGTGAAGTACATCGACATGTGGAAATATTAATTTTGAGTGCCACGCCCAACCGGCTGTAACTTTCATCGGAATTTTCCGTCGATTCATCGTATTTTCGCCCCTGCCGGAACCAATTAACCCTCCGGTGGTTTATTGTTTAAAATCAAATTCATAAAATGAAACAAAAACTCTTATTTATTGCCTGTTTGTTTGTGCTGGCCGGCAATCTAATTGCCCAAAAGCAAATCAACGAAGGTAAAGTTGTAATGGAGCTCACAGATATCACTTCTCCAGATCCACAGACCGCACAAATGATGGAAATGATGAAGGGATCTCAAACCATTATCAATTTCAACGGTGAAGGCCACGCTTCCAAAATGTCGATGATGGGTGGCATGGTTGAAGTAAAAACGTATGTAAACAATCAAAGCAAAATGTTTGATATGTTGATGGACATGATGGGCCAGAAATTCTGGATCCAATCTTCACTCGACGATCTTGCCAAAGACGAAGAAGTTAAAAAATCGCAGAATGCCAAAGTGGAATACGACAAAGGCAACACCAAAAAAATCATGGGTTACAACTGTTACGCCATGACCGTTACCATGCCCGACAATCCTGACTTGAAACTTACCGGCTATGTGACAGAAGACATCAAGACCGATGCCAACATCATCCAGGGAATGCAGGCCATCAAATTTGCGGGCTTTCCTATCGAATACACGCTGGAAACTCCAAATGTGAAGATGACAATGACCGCTGTAGAGGTCAAAGAAACGGTAGATGCAACACAATTAAAGGCACAAACTTCCGGGTATACCAAAATGACCATGGAAGAGTTTAAGCAAAAAATGGGCGGCATGGGAGGCTTCGGCTTCTAGGCCATGACCACCAAAGATTGAAAAGGGGGCTTCGGTCCCCTTTTTTTGTTATATGAAACGTTAATGTGCCGGTCCAGACGAATTTATACCCCTTTTTTTCTTACATTTGCAGCTTTCCGGAAATATCCGGTCTCAAAAATCAATAAGTCAAAATCCGGGTATGAACCGTTCCATCTTTTTCCCCCTCCTTGTTATTTTGTGCATGGTCAATGCTTCGTTGGCCCAAAACCAGGTCTACCACCGTGCAGTTGTTGATCTCAAAGATAAAAACCCCCTCCTCTTGCTTAGAGCCGGTATTCCGGTTGACCATGGCAAGCTGGCTCCGGGCAGATCTTTTGAAAGCGATTTTTCGGAAGATGAAATTCAGTTGATAGAGAAACTTGGCTTTGCCGTAGACATCAAAATCAGAGATGTAGAAACATTTTATGCCAACCCCAACCGACCCTCTGAGCTGGTTTTATACAGCCAGGCGTTGAGAGACCTGGATTGTAAAAACCCGGTGCAGAACATTGCTACCCCTTTCAATTATTTTGATGGATCCATGGGGGGCTACTTCAGATATGACGAAATGCTGTTTATGCTTGAGTGGATGAAAGACCTGTATCCCCACCTCGTAAGTAAGATGGATACCATCAAGGGCTACAAAACACACGATGGCAACTATCTGACCTATGTCAAAATAAGTGACTTTCCCAATGCCGATGAAGACGAACCTGAACTGCTATACACAGCCCTCCACCATGCGAGAGAACCCAATTCTTTGTCGCAAATGATTTTTTACATGTGGTATGTGCTGGAAAACTATACCCGCGATCCGGAAATCAAATATTTGCTCGACAACACAGAAATGTATTTTATCCCTTGTGTCAACCCAGATGGTTACATCATCAATACCAAAAACAAACCTACGGGAGGAGGCTTATGGAGAAAAAATGCAAGAAAAGACACCACCGGCAAACTTGTAGGCGTTGACCTTAACCGCAACTATGGTTACGAATGGGGCTTTGATGATGAAGGGTCTTCACCCAACCCGGGATCAGAGACCTACCGGGGTACAGCCGGTTTTTCGGAGCCAGAAACATCGGCTATCCGTGAGTTTTGTGTAGCACACAACTTCATCATGGCGCTCAATTTCCACACCTTTGGCAACCTGCTAATCCATCCCTGGGGTTACAATGACCAGCCTACCAATGAACACAACATCTTCCAGGCAATGGGCAATGTGATGACAAAAAGCAATTTCTTCAAAATGGGCACCGGCTCTGAGACCGTAGGGTATACCACCAATGGTGACAGCGATGATTATATGTACGGAGAGCAGGGAGAAAAGAATAAAATTTATTCTTACACTCCGGAGGTGGGTCCCTCTTTCTGGCCCAGCCCGGCAGACATCGATCTCATCAATAAGAGCTGCCTCGATATGAACCTTGCACTCCCAAGGCTTGCTCTGGGTTTGGTGAGCCACGATATTCACGATGTCAGTGAATTGCACATGGCGGATGATACCTTTTACGTTCACTTTGCACGCCCCGGCTTTGGAAACAAGCCCGTTGACATCAGTGTGGGTCTGAATCCTTCCATGACAGATGAAACCGTTCATTTTGTTTTCAATCAATCGCAGGGAGGTGATACCCTGATAGCCTTTCCCTATCTCATAGATCCCGCAACACTTCAGCCCGGCAAGAATGAAACTTATGTTTACATCCGGAAAAATTACGGCGCTTATGTTGATCTCGATTCTGTAAAGGTAGAAGTGTATTATGGTGATCTCAAATATCATTTTGCCGATGCTGCCAATTCCACAGCACAATGGCAAATCCTGGAGGGCAACTGGGGCATTACCCCGGCTGCATTTACCAGTGCACCTACATCTATTACCGATTCTCCCACCTCATCCTATGCAAGAGGTACCACTACCACCTTGCGAATGGCCAATCCCATTGACCTTACTACAGCCGAAAGCCCAATACTGACCTTTAATGCCAGATGGAGCATCGAAAAGGGCTATGATTATGGCTCAGTATACGCCTATACCTTAGCAGGGGATACTGTTTTCCTTTGTGGGAAATATACACATCCGGGTTCAGCCGACCAAAAGGCAGGCTATCCAGTTTACGATGGCGTTCAGGAATCCTGGGTCACCGAAGTGATCGATCTCTCTGCCTTTGAAGGCGAGCCACAGCTGTACATCGATTTTCAAATCGTTTCAGATGGCTTTCTCGAAATGGATGGCTGGTACATTGATGATGTGGATGTGATATCTTTTAAGCCTGTTTCAACCTATACGTCGGAAAATGCACCTGGCAACAAAACAGCCTATCCCAATCCTACCTCAGACCTGGTTGTGCTGGATACGGCACCGGGTACAAATGTACAGATTGTGGACGCACAGGGACGTAAGGTGGCTACACTGAATACATCCGGACAAAAAACCATCAGCCTTCAACATTTGACCAATGGCCTGTATCACCTGGTATGGATCAATGAAAATGGAGAAAACAAAGCTACCAGTGTTACCCTCATGAGGTAGTGCGACCATGGGAAAAGACAGGTATGTATCGGTAATCTTTCCCCTTGCCCTGCCGGCAGCTTATACGTATAAAGTACCTGAACACATTCAAGACACTTTGGTTCCCGGCATGAGGGTTGAAGCCCCTATCAGGCATAAAATATACGCGGGTATCATCACCGCGGTTCACGATGAGGTCGAATCAGGACTCAATCCCCGCCCTTTTTTTTCATTGCTCGATCAAAGACCCGTCGTTTCCAGCCTGCAATTGGATTTTTGGACATGGATGGCCCGTTACTATTGCTGTACCATTGGTGAGGTTATGGAAGCCGCCCTGCCCGGGGGTATGAAACTCAGCAGTGAAACCCGGGTGGTCATCGATGAAGAAGTGCAGTCTCACATGATAGACGAGCTCACCAATGAGGAATACCTCGTAACCGAAGCCTTATCCATTCGGGGTGAACTTACCCTGGATCAGGTCAAAGACATCCTCCAGAAAAAAAGCATCATGCCCGTGATCCGCAGCCTGCAGGATAAAAAATTGCTGCGACTGGTAGAATCACTCACCGAAAAGTTTAAACCCAGAATTGTAAAGTTTATTGACTTCACCCCTGCACTACATTCAGAAGATGAACTCCAAAACGCTTTGGATAAAGTAGAAAAATTTCCCAGGCAATACCAGGCCCTTATGTCTTTTTTGGACCGGGAAGAAGAAGGTGCCTTGCCATTGTCGAAGCTTTTGGCAGCATCAGGGGTTGACCACAGTGTAATCAATGCATTGGTTAAAAAAGGCTACTTTGTATTGTCAGAAAAAGAGGTGTCTCGCATAGGTGCAGGTAATGATGACAACATACAACTGCCTCCCCTTAGCCATGAACAGCAGCAGGCCTATGTATCCATAAAAGATGCCTTTCAGCAACAAAAACCAGTGTTGTTACACGGGGTTACCGGCTCGGGTAAAACCAGGTTGTACGTAGAATTGATCAGCGAGGTGCTGCAGCAGGGAGAGCAGGTTTTGTACCTTCTGCCCGAAATTGCACTTACCTCCCAAATCGTGGAAAGGTTGTATGAAATTTTTGGCAACAATGTGCTGTTGTACCATAGCAAGATGCCCGACATGGAAAGGGTAGAAGTTTGGAAAGAAGCCGCTTCAAATGCCCGTCTCATCATTGCTGCCAGATCCGGAGTCTTCCTTCCTTTTCACAAACCGGGCCTCATCATAGTAGATGAAGAACACGATCCTTCCTATAAGCAATCGAGTCCCAATCCACATTACAATGCCCGTGACGTGGCGCTCTACCTGGCTTTCAAATTTGGCAGCCCCATCATTCTCGGCTCTGCCACTCCTTCACTGGAATCAGCTTACAACGCCAGTCTCCAAAAATTTGTAAAAGTTTCGTTGCACAACCGATTTGGCGATGCAGTTTTACCCGATATTGATGTCATTGACCTCGCTTACGAGCGAAGGACAGGCAGGTTCAAGCCCGTATTGAGTGTGCCCCTGCAGAAAGCCATGAAGGAGGTATTGGACAAAGGCAAACAAATCATTCTTTTTCAAAACAGGCGGGGTTATGTGCCCACCATTCAGTGCCGCCATTGTGGGTGGACTGCTATGTGTGTACAATGTGATGTCAACATGACTTACCACAAATTTTCCGACGAATTGACGTGTCACTACTGTCAGCATCGCAGTCGCAATCCTCAAAACTGCCCCGACTGTGGCAGCCCGGATTTGGGGGATATCGGCCATGGTACCGAAAAAATTGAGGCAGTAGTACAGCAATATTTTCCCGCCGCCAAAGTAGGGAGGCTCGACTTTGATACCACCCGCACCAAAGCCGCACAGGATAAGTTGATCGTTGCTTTTGCCAAAGGTGAAATAGATGTGATGGTGGGCACACAGATGGTGACCAAGGGCTTTGATTTTGATCACGTTGCCCTGGTAGGTGTAATTGATGCAGATGCATTAATTCGTTTTCCAGATTTCAGGGCGGTAGAGCGTGCTTATCAACTCATTACCCAGGTAGCCGGCAGAGCAGGTAGGAGAAATGAAAAGGGGCGGGTAGTCATCCAGACCTATTCAGCCAATCATGCCGTTGTGAAAGAGATCGTAGCAGGAAATTACAATGCCTTTGTTCAACGCGAATTGGCAGAGCGCAAACAGTTTTGGTTTCCTCCGTTTTGCAGAATGATACTGATCGACCTGCGACACAGCGATTTGAATAAAACCATCAAGGCAGCAGCTACCTGGCACAAACAACTCTTTGAAGTACTCGGCGATAGAGTCAAAGGACCACTGACACCCTCTATCTCAAAAATAAGAAATCAATACATCCGCCACCTGGTCATTAAGCTGGAAAAGGATGACCAACTCATCAATCGAACCAAACAGCTTTTATTGCATATTAAGGAAACATTGCAAAACGACAAGGACCTCAAACCAGTCAGAGTGAGCATGGATGTAGATCCTTACTAAGAAAAATGCTTACTTCAACACACTGCACTTAGCCGTTTTTCTCACCTTGCCATTATCCGCTACCACCACATAAATCCCTGCAGGCAGCCCTGTAGAAATCGGGTGATTGTCTTTTTCCATTATAGCCCATTCTTCCAGTTTGCGCCCATACATATCCCACAATGTCAGTTGCATTGCAACGGATGTTTCGACAAAGATGGTATTGTTTTGGCAGGCAATGGTAAATGACGGACTTTCATCCTGGCTTGAAACGATGTACCAGGGATTGATCACCGTAGTATCCGTACATACTATTTGACTGTCGATGTTACACAGCTCAAAATGAAAGGATGGAACGTCTATAGGCAGCCCCTTGGCAAAGATGTAGTCGTCTTCAACAAAGAGACTGTCGATTTCATCATTGTTAACCCTTAAGCTAAAATTGGAAGTACAGTTGTTTTCTGTGGTAATCCTAAGGGCTGCATTTACACTGTTTGAAGCATTTTCCAGCGCTACGGATGAGATGTTCAATACACAATTGTTGGAACTGCCAAAGCATGGGTTTTCAACGATTATGGTGTCACAAAAGCCAGTAGCAACGTGACAAAATACAAGTGCAACCCACTGACCTGCAGCGTTGATATTGGCCTCCAGGACCCCATTGTTATTGAAGTACAACGGAAAATTAATACCTTCCACGTTTAGGGTCCAGTCACCAAAAAAGCAGGACCCTCCTTCAATAAAAAGGGATGCATTAATGTTGAAGCTGCCACCATTGCAAGGTCCTGTCTCTACCAGAATGGTGTCTAATTCGCAAGGACAACAAGCGGGGGCAAGTATAGTACTTAGGGCACAATTGCCGTTGGCTACATCAGACAACACCAGCCATACTGAGTCGCCACAAAGGGCAGGTAGATAAAACACCATGCTGTCACCCAATTCATAACTTGCTGTAACGTTGGCACTGCTCACATAGTAACCATTGCTACCAAAGCCATTGCCTGTGAATTGAAAAGAAATAGCTGTCAATTCTCCATCACAGGCTCCCGGTACATAAGCTGCTGTAAAGGAAGTAAGTTCACAATTGCTGCCAGCATTGAAACATGGATTTACGATTTCTATGGTTTCACAAAAACCTGTAGCCGCATGGCAAATGGTCACTACCACAATAGAATCAGATGAGGTGATGCCGGTTGCTATGTAATGTAAACCGTTGTAAGTAAGCGGGTATACATTGTTGCCCACCGTAGCGGTCCATGTTCCAAAGAAACAACTGCCACTTTCTATTTCAATAAAGACCTCAAGACCAAAGCTGCCATTGACACAGTCAAAGGTTTCGGCTTCAATGCCATTGATCACACAGGGACAGCAGGCAGGACCCAGCAAATAACTGGCTGTGCAACTGGTATCCGAATTATCGGTAATGGTAAGCAGTACAGAGTCTCCACACATTGCCGGAACAAAGAACAGATAATCGTCGCCGGGGAAATAAACCGTAGAATTGCCACCACCACTAACGGTAAAGCCGGCCGCTCCAGCCTGGTAGCCATTTGCATTAAACAAGATTCCTGCCCATTCTCCATCGCAAAAATTTTGTGAATAGGCAGCTTCAAAATTGCTAAGGTTGCATGCCGCATTGCCATTGTAGCAGGGGTTGACAAAACTGACCTGCTCACAAAAAGCAGTAGGAGGGTGACAAATGAAAGCCGTGATAAGTGAATCCGACGAACTTACATTTTCCGCAATCCAGGAGTTGGTATTGGATGTCATGGGATACGTATCATTGTTGATGATGAGTAGCCAGTTTCCAAAAAAACAGGATCCGCTTTCTATATCAATAAAGGCAAGTACCTCAAAAGAATTATTTACACAATCGCCCGTCCATACCTGAATGACATCTGCCTCACAGGGACAACAGGCTTCAGCCAGTACTGCAGTTGCACCGCAGGCTGGATTATTTATATCTTGAATCGTCAGCACCACATTATTGCTGCAATTGGCGGGAACATAAAATATATAATCATCGCCCGGAAAATAGGTTTCTGTTGTGGTGCCATTGCTCACCATAAATCCATTGCTTCCAAAATTGACGGCATTGAATTCAAAAACAATGCCTGCTAATTCACCATTGCAAAGACTCGTATCATATGCCGCCGTAAATGCAGTGATGGCGCAATTTCCGCTACCTCCCTGCCAACAGGGATTGGGTACTACTACAATGTCGCACCAGGCTGCATTGGGATTGCAAATCTCAAGGGTCATCAGCGAATCAGAGGCATTGATGCCGGTGGCAATCCAATTTGTGCCACCAAAGGTAAGAGGGTAGATAACGTTGTTTACTGTAAGCGTCCAGTCGCCAAACAGACAAGATCCTGCATTGATATCCATGCTTATTTCTACCGAAAATACACCATTGTTGCAGGCACCAGTAAATACCTCGATGTTTTCTACTTCACAAGGGCAACAGGCAGGGTCAAGCGTAGTGGTAAGAGAACAATTGGCATTTTCAGCGTCCACTATGGTCAGCTGCACCGGACCATCACAATTGGCCGGGGTTTCAAATACTTGTGGGTCACCCGGTTCGTAAAACTGTTCCTGGCTGCCATTGTGCACATAATAACCATTGGCACCAAAGGCCGTACCGGTAAAATTAAATTCTATGGCCTTGGTCTCCCCGCTGCACCCCCCCGTTATGTACTGGGCAGTAAATGAGGTCAGCTCACAGGCATTCATATTGAAGCATGGGTTCAAGCCCATTTTGGTGAAACATTCCCCCGTCTCGAGACTGCAAAAATGATATTCAACCTCTTCTGTTGCACAGGAGATTCCCGTAGCAAAATAGGACGATTGGCCGGCTTGCATAGTATAAGTATTGCCGCATGCCGTTACCGTCCACCCGTTGGTAAGGCAAGATCCAGAAGTGGCATTAAGTGCCGCATATAATGTATATACGCCATTATTGCAGGCACTGGTTTCAATTACAATGGGTTGCAATACACATTCACAACACTGTGCTTCAACTTCAATGGTTAGACTGCAATTGGGACTGTTGTTGTCCTGAAGCGTCAGTTCAATGACTTCATTGCAGGAGGCAATGGTGTAATATATATAATCATCTCCCAACTCGTATGTCTGCGTACCAAATGGGCCAATTACTTTAAATCCACCCAATCCAAATTCTGTACCTGTAAAATTAAAGGCTATGCCCACCACTTCACCATCACAGGTGCTGAGATCGTATTCTGCAACAAATGAGGTGATGTTGCATGCCAGCGGATTTTCCGCTGCCTTCAACCATGGATTTAACTGTAAAAAAAATAGGCAGAGTAGAAGCAAGTGGCGCATGGCAGTAAAGTTTGTTTTTCATGTTTAAAGATACACAAAACTCCAAAAGTGCTGCCTTGATGAAAATTCTAGGGATAAATATTTTTATAGTCTCTAATATGGTTGGGTATTTATCCTTGCTCGATGAGTTTTTTCAGCTCATTTAGTTTGAGCATACATTCTATGGGGGTCATGGAGGTAAGGTCGAGGTCCTGGATCATTTGTTTGATCTTGCCCGCTGTGGGATCGTGGGTTTCAAAGATCGACAACTGGTATGCGGAAGGAGGAAGTTTGCTTACTTTTTTACGTAAATCCCTTGGCTCAGTATGGCCAGCCGTTTCAATGGATTTGTGTTCCAATTCTTCCAGAATTTCATTGGCGCGCTGGATGATACTTTGGGGCATGCCGGCCATTGCCGCTACATGGATGCCAAAGCTGTGTTCGCTGCCACCTTCTGTTAGCTTGCGCAGAAAGATGACCTTATTGCCTACTTCGCGTGTTGCAACATGGTAGTTTTTGATTCGGGGCAGGGTAGAGGCCAGTTCGTTCAGTTCATGGTAGTGGGTAGCAAACAAGGTTTTGGGCCTTGCCTTACTGTTGTTGTGTAAAAATTCAGCGAGGGACCATGCTATGGAAATGCCGTCGTAAGTAGAGGTGCCCCTGCCAATTTCATCCAGTAAAATCAGAGATCGCTCTGATACATTGTTCATGATGCTGGCGGTTTCGTTCATCTCCAGCATAAAGGTAGACTCACCACTTGAAATATTGTCTGATGCACCTACCCTTGTAAAAAGTTTATCTACGATACCCAGAGTGGCCGATGCAGCAGGTACAAAACTTCCGGTCTGGGCCATGAGCACTATGAGGGCAGTTTGGCGCAAAACAGCCGATTTTCCCGACATATTGGGCCCCGTTATCATCATGATCTGGGTTTGATCATTGTCGAGACTGGTGTCATTGGCTATGTATTTTTCATCGAGCCTCAGCTGTTGTTCGATCACCGGATGTCGGCCTTGACGGATGTCTATCACGAAGCTGTCATTGATCTCGGGCCTGCAGTAACTGTTTTTGGAGGCAGCTTTGGCAAAAGAGATAAGACAATCTGCTTCTGCCAGCAGGCGGGCATTCCATTGGATGGTAGCCACGTATTCTTTCAGCGCGTGTACCAATTCGTTGTACAGCCGCGTCTCCAGATCGAGGATTCTCTCTTCGGCATGCAGGATTTTGTCTTCCAGCTTTTTGAGCTCATCGGTGACGTATCGCTCTGCATTGGACAGCGACTGCTTGCGCACCCAGTCCTGGGGTATGTTTTCGTAGTGTTTATATTTGTTGGTCACTTCCAGGTAGTAACCAAACACACTGTTGAAACCAATCTTTAAGGTGGGTATGCCTGTGCGTTCAATTTCTTTTTGCTGTACCTCAAGCAACAGCTCTTTGGAATTTCGAATGATGTGTCGCAACTCGTCGAGCTCTTCGTTGTAGCCCGCATTGATGGTGTCACCCTTACCCAGCAAAGCCGGTGCTTCGGCATCGATGGCCTGGCTCATGAGCTGGATGGCACTGGGACAAGGGTTGAGCTGTTCTGCCAGTCTGACCAGGGCGGTATTGGCACTTTGCATCAACAGCTCCCTGATGGGCATGGTCATTTCCAGGGCTTTTTTCAATTGAAGTACCTCCCTCGGATTGATTTTTTCCATGGCCACTTTCGACACGATGCGTTCGAGATCGCCTATTTGTTTGATGTAGCTATCTACTTCCAGCGTTGTGGTTTCGTGTTGAAGAAACCAATCGGTCATGTCGTGACGCGCCTTGATTTTAGTTACATCCAGCAGGGGCATCAGCAGCCATTTGCGCATAAGGCGGGCCCCCATGGCACTGGAAGTGTGGTCCAGCACATCAAGCAGCGATTTGCCCGAATCGTGGATGCATTGTACCAATTCCAGGTTGCGGATGGTAAAACGATCCAACCACATAAATTCGTTGGACGGCAGTCGCTGGATGGAGTTGATGTGTCCGGTGTTTTTATTTTGGGTAGCGCCCAGGTAATGCAGGATGGCACCCGCCGCGATTTGTCCATTGGCGTAATCTTCTACCCCAAAGCCCTTGAGATTTTGCACCTTAAAGGTGTCGAGTAGGCGCTCCCGTGCAAAATCGTAGCCAAAGATCCAGTCATCAAGGGCATAGGTATAGTAGCGACTGCCAAAGAGTTCGTCTGTGTAAGCCTGGAAGCCCCTGGGGTAGATGACCTCTGAAGGTTGAAAGCCATCCATAAGTTTGGTAAGCCCTTCGGTGTCAGTTTCGGTGAGCACAAATTCGCCCGTAGAAATATCGATGAAGGCAAGGCCGTGCAGGTTGGCATTGGTATAATAGATCGAGGCGAGGTAGTTGTTGGCTTTTTTGTCGAGCATCGAATCGGCAATAGCCAGGCCGGGTGTGATTACATCTGTGATGCCGCGGTCCACCACCTTTTTTTCTTTTGAGGGTTTTTCAAGCTGTTCGCAGATGGCAACGCGATAGCCGGCCCTGACCAGTTTGGGCAGGTAAAGATCAAGTGAGTGGAAGGGGAAGCCCGCCAGTGGCATATCAGAGCCGCCATTGTTGCGGGAGGTGAGCACGATGCCAAGCACATCGGCTGTTTTTTTGGCATCATCGCCAAAAGTTTCATAAAAGTCACCAACGCGATAAAGCAGGATGGCATCGGGGTGTTTGGCCTTCAGCTTAAAATACTGCGCCATGAGCGGCGTTTGTTTGGTATCGCTTTTTTGTGTCACCGGTTGGTTTTGTGGCCCCAAAGTTACGGTTTTTACCCTGGTTTTGCCACCGTTATGAAGCTATAGTCCCCCGATTTTGCCAGTTTTTTAAATTTTCCTGAGCGGGTGGGGGACCTCAAAATCGGGGGTGATTTACAAATTTTACAAAAAAGGAGGGGAAAGGGAGAGGGGGGGATAAAATCTTTACATATTATAAAAACAAATATGTGAATTAGAAAAAATGTACAAAAAAGCGCCAGAAAGTCGATGCAACTTTGCATTATTAATCACCTAAAACAAATTAACATGAAAAATTTTATTCTACTATGGCTGGTGGTACTGACCGGCTCCCTTTGGGCACAAGCTACAAAGACACCTGAGATTGTGGTACCTACAATCAAGGGATCAGACGACTACAAGGCCACCTACTATGAAGAAGGACGCACGTACCGGGCAGAAGAATGGCTCGAGACCTACATGCAGTACTACCACTCCAACACCGACACCTCCCTCCACCTGCTTGCTCCCTCCGACCTTTTTGCTCAACTGAGGGGACAAGCAGAAAACCAAAAGGCCGCCCAGCTCTATTTTGACCTCAGGAATACCCAGGTATTCAAAGAAGGCACCCGCCCCGAAACCGTTGAAGCATTTTTATCCGAATCCGAGGCCACCCGACCTACGAGCGCAAGAAAGTACGCATCTCATCTCACTTCCTCCCAGCTTTTGTTTGCAGGCATGGTTTTTCCTAATGATAT
>ERZ724521.15-NODE-15-length-55569-cov-4.682711_pt1 | contig 55569 bp, 45 predicted proteins | sample MGYA00376054_ERZ724521 | MGnify/ENA primary metagenome ERZ724521 (study PRJEB28724, sample SAMN07190883) | activated sludge metagenome | isolation source: activated sludge of sewage treatment plant in Hong Hong | place: Hong Kong | collected 2016-03-17 ... | reverse complement strand
ATCTAAAACATTCCTCCGTTCTGCTTTTGAGTTGTGGCTGGCAGGTGAGGACAGCAATACACATGCTATGGAATTGAAAAAACTCGTTGACAACCTGGGCCTGGAAAACAGGATACGGTTCATCGGGCACGTGGAGGGCGATGCCAAACAGGCGTTGTATGCCAATGCCTATTTTTCAATATTGCCCTCCTATACCGAGAATTTCGGGAATGTTGTGATCGAGTCGCTGGCACAGGGCACGCCTGTTATTGCATCGAAGGGTACCCCCTGGGCCAGCCTTGAAACACATCAGGCCGGATTTTGGGTCGATAATGCACCTGAATCATTAGCACAAGCTATAGACAACAGCCTCCTGCTCCCGGATGATGCATATACCGACTACAGGAAACATGCGCAACAAATGGCAAAAGAGCAGTTTGATGTTTTCAAAAACATTCACCGCTGGATCGCAATCTACCGGTTATCCATGAATACAATACAAATCCGTTAAGTCTGCCTGATATACCCTGATGCTGCTCAATTAAATGCCGGAAATCAACCCGAACTCCCTCACAGTTATTATCCTTACGTTCAATGAGGAATTACACCTTGCCCGGTGCATAGGCAGCGTCGCACCGGTCGCGAAACGGGTAATTATCGTAGATTCTTTCTCAACCGACAGGACGCTGGAAATTGCCCGCGGGCTTGGTGCAGAAATCGTACAACACCCGTTTGTTAATCAGGCACAGCAATTCCAATGGGCCCTCGACCATATTCCGATCCATACCGAATGGGTTATGCGGATGGATGCAGATGAATACATCCTTCCCGAACTGGCACAGGAACTGACGGAGGTATTACCCGATCTTGATCCACGGGTTACCGGTCTCGGCATAAAACGAAGGGTCTTTTTCATGGACAAATGGATCAGGCGGGGCTACTACCCGATGGTGCTGCTGCGGATCTGGCGGAACGGCGCTGCCTATGTCGAACAAAAATGGATGGATGAGCATATCTGTTTGAAGCATGGCACCAGTCATACCCTGCGTTATGATATGGTCGACCACAACCTGAACAACCTGAGTTGGTGGACCGCAAAGCACAATGCATACGCCACACGGGAAGCCGTCGAGCGTCTGAATTTGCGGCATCAGTTTAATAAAGGCAGGCAGGATGCCGCGTTAAAACAGCATAAGGCCGCCTACCTCCGCCTGCCCCTTTTTATCCGCCCCTTCCTGTATTTTTTCTACCGCTATTTTTTGCGTCTGGGCTTTCTGGAAGGCAAACCCGGTCTGATCTGGCATTTATTGCAGGGCTTTTGGTTCCAGTTTCTGGTTGATGCGAAAATCTACCAGATCAACTACCTTGCTAAAAAACACAATAAACCGGTTGTCTCGGTGCTTAAAGAGGATTTCGGTATTAACTTTCAGGAAGATGAACCAACACAAGGTTGATCTCGCGTCGTTTAACAATTCCGGTTTCGACCGTGGCGCCCCGCGCTGGAAAGAGATGTGCTGGCTTCTGGTCAGCGCCATTTTTTTCCGGCATCCGCTCAGCCTCTGGAACGGTGCAAAGATCCGCTGGCTCCGGCTGTTCGGCGCCACCGTCGGACGCAACGTGCTGATCAAACCGCAGGTGCTCATAAAATTTCCCTGGAAACTGGTGCTGGAAGACAATGTATGGATCGGAGAAAAGGCGTGGATCGACAACCTGGATCAAGTCCATATTCACTCCAATGCCTGTATTTCGCAGGGCGCGTACCTGCTCACCGGCAACCACGATTATAAAAAATCAACTTTCGATCTGATTGTCCGGCCGATTCGCATCGGTGAAGGGGCCTGGATCGGCGCAATGGCGGTGGTCAACCAGGGTATAGACGTGGGCGCGCACGCCGTGTTGACCACCGGCTCCGTAGCGACCAAACACCTGGAAGCTTATGGTATTTATCAGGGTAATCCCGCCATCAGGATCAGAACCAGGGAAATTCAATAAGTTTTGAAAATTTCCATCGTCACCCCCGCTTTCAACAGCGCCGGCACCATCCGGGACACGCTGGAGTGTATCAGAATGCAGGACTACCCGGCGGTCGAACATATCATCATCGACGGCTTATCGACCGATAATACCCTGGACATCGTACGGGAATACGCCCATGTGTCTGCCGTAATCAGCGAACCGGACCGGGGTCTGTACGATGCGATGAACAAGGGATTGCAGCAGACCACCGGCGATATAGTAGGCATTTTGAACTCAGACGACTACTACACCCACCCGCAGGTGCTCAGCCGTGTTGCGGCCCTGCTCGGTCAAACCGGCGCCGATGCTTTATACGCCGACATGGAATATGTCGATGCCCGCGACACCAGCCGGGTGGTACGGACATGGAAAGCCGGACTACTTCGACCGGACAGTTTCCAAAATGGCTGGATGCCGCCCCACCCTACCTTTTTCGTTCGCCGTCATTTGTACGAACGGTTTGGATGCTTTAACCCCAATTTGCGTTTTTCAGCCGATTACGAGTTGATGCTGCGCTTTATCCTGAAACACAACATTTCGACATGTTACCTCCGGGAAGTGACTGTTCGGATGCGGACCGGAGGAGCGAGCAATGCCAGCATTCGGAATCGCCTGCGCGCCAATCATGAAGACCGCCTGGCCTGGAAACTGAACGGATTAAAACCCCGGTTTTATACCCTTTTTATGAAGCCGATATCCAAAATCGGTCAATATTTTATCCGTTGAAAATATTTGCCATCGCCGGCGCCCGCCCCAATTTTGTCAAGATCGCTGCCCTGGAGCATGCTTTCAGGTCATTTCCTCAATGCAATTTTAATATTGTACATACCGGCCAGCACTACACACCGGCACTCGACAGCATTTTCTTTGAACAACTCGATATACCACAGCCAGGGTTTCAACTCGGTACCGGGCTGGCCCGGCAGCATTTTCAACTGATTTTTATGTTTAAAAAAATTGAAGAGATTTTTTTGGCTGAGGAACCAGATTTAATAATAACCGTAGGAGATACCACATCCACACTGGCAGGGGCGCTTGCCGCTGCACGTACACGTATCCCGCTGGCACACGTAGAGGCGGGGCTGCGCAGTTTTGACCGGTCCATGCCGGAAGAAAACAACCGGATCGCTACGGATGCCCTTTCGGATTATTTATTCGTGACCGAACAGGCCGGCGCCGACAACCTGGAGCAGGAAGGCGTAGAGTCCGGGAAGATTTTTGACACCGGTAATTGTATGATTGATACGCTGGTCCGTTTTGAGGCAAAAGCAGATGCTCTGCACACCTGCACCGATATGGGACTGAGGGCCAAAAACTACGTCCTGGCAACCCTGCACCGCCCGTCGAATGTGGACAGCATGCCGGAATTGGGCGCCATACTACGGATGCTGGAATACATCAGCCGGGAGGTACCCGTTATTTTTCCGGCCCATCCGCGCACCGTCAAACAAATGGAAGCCTTCGGTTTTACCCGGAAAAATATGAACCTCGAAAATGTACATATGATCGGTCCGCAAGGCTATCTGGAATTCCTCAGCCTGCTGAAAAATGCAGCGCTCGTGATGACCGACTCCGGTGGTATTCAGGAAGAAACGACCTATCTGGGAGTGCCTTGCCTGACCCTCCGGACTACCACTGAAAGGCCGGTCACCGTCCTTTCCGGCACCAACGAACTCTTTCCCTCTTTTGACCCGGACCTCGCCATGGAAAAAGTCCGGAAAGCCTTGGGCGGAAATTGGAAAACCGGAATCAGGCCTCCCCTTTGGGATGGGCAATCTGGGCGACGAATTGCCGGTATTTTAGCAAAAAAATTAACCCATTTCCGTTAAGAGGCAAGGTTTTTGTCAATCCGACCGAACAAACACAAGACTACGGATTGACCGCAGATAAATTAACTCGATGAAAAAAGCACTTATTACCGGTATCACCGGACAAGACGGCGCCTATCTGGCCGAACTACTGTTAAAAAAAGGATATGAAGTACACGGCATCAAACGCCGCAGTTCCCTTTTCAATACCGACCGCATTGATCACCTGTACCAGGATCCGCACGTCGACAACCGCCATTTCGTGTTGCACTACGGCGACCTGACCGACTCTACGAACCTCATCCGGATCGTTCAGCAGGTACAACCCGATGAAATTTACAACCTCGGCGCCCAAAGTCACGTACAGGTAAGTTTCGATACCCCGGAATACACCGCCAACGCCGATGCAGTCGGTACACTCCGCCTGCTGGAAGCCATCCGCCTGCTCGGACTGGTAGAAAAAACCAGGTTTTACCAGGCTTCCACTTCGGAACTGTACGGACTGGTGCAGGAAGTACCCCAGCGTGAAACAACCCCGTTCTATCCCCGCTCGCCCTATGGTGTTGCCAAAATGTACGGTTACTGGATCACAGTCAACTACCGCGAATCGTACGGCATGTTTGCCTGCAACGGCATCCTGTTCAACCACGAAAGCCCCATTCGCGGCGAAACCTTCGTAACGCGCAAGATCACGCGAGCAGCGGCTAAAATAGCACTGGGTCTTCAGGACAAGATATGGCTCGGCAACCTCGATGCCAAGCGCGACTGGGGTCATGCCCGCGACTATGTCGACGCAATGTGGCGTATGTTGCAGCATCCGGAACCCGAAGATTTCGTCATTGCCACCGGTAAAACAACGGAAGTGCGCGAATTCTGTCGCATGGCTTTCCAGGAAGTAGGTATTGAACTGGACTTTCAGGGAGAGGGCGTGAATGAAAAGGCCATTGTTGCGAGCTCACAAACTGCGCACGTGACACCCGGCCAGGAGCTCATTGCCATAGATCCGCGGTACTTCCGCCCTGCGGAAGTGGAACTGCTCATCGGAGATGCCTCCAAAGCTGCGGAAAAGCTGGGTTGGTCGCCCAAACATTCCCTGGCCGAACTGGTGCACGACATGGTGCAGTCCGACCTGAAGCTGTTCAAACGGGAAGAGTATCTGAAAAATGGCGGGTTTACCATACGCAACCAATACGAGTAAGATTCTCTCCCGCCGTTAAGGCCTGTTCTTTTAGGTTGTAGATACGCAGAGAGGTTTACCTTTGCGCCGCTGCTACCTGCGGAGAACATACCATGCAAAAACAAGACAAAGTCTACGTAGCCGGCCACAGGGGGATGGTTGGCTCTGCGCTCGTACGAAAAATGGAAAAGGAGGGATTCCACCGCTTTGCTTTGGCGGACTCCCGGCAACTTGACCTGCGCAACCAACAGGAAACCAACGAGTTTTTTCGAAAGGAAAGACCGGATTACGTTTTCCTGGCTGCCGCCAAGGTGGGCGGCATCCTCGCCAACAATACCTACCGGGCCGAGTTTCTATATGATAACCTCATGATCGAGGCCAATGTCATTGAGGCAGCAAGGCAGTATGGCGTAAAAAAACTCCTGTTGCTGGGCTCTTCAACCATTTACCCCAAAATGGCGCCCCAGCCCATGAAGGAGGAGTACCTGATGACCGGCACCCTCGAGCCTACACACGAACCCTATGCCATCGCCAAAATAGCCGGCATAAAACTCTGCGATACCTACCGCCAGCAGTACGGCTGCCCGTTCATAACGGCCATACCGACGAATCTGTACGGCCCCAACGACAATTTTCACCCTCAAAACAGCCACGTGCTGCCGGGACTTATCCGCAAGTTCCACATGGCCAAAATGCAGGCAGAGCCCTTTGTCACCATTTGGGGAACCGGCTCGCAACGCCGGGAATTCCTGCACGTCGACGACCTCGCAGACGCCTGTTTTTTCCTGATGCAGCACTTCGACGAACCGGGATTTATCAATGTTGGAGTGGGAGAAGATATCTCGATACTGGAACTGGCGCAACTGGTACAGCAGATCGTAGGATATACCGGCGAGATCAGGCACGATTTGACCAAACCCGATGGCGCACCACGCAAGTTAATGGATGTCAACAAGTTGCATTCGCTGGGCTGGAAAGCCGGTATTGGGCTGGAGCAAGGCATTGCAAGCGTATACGCAGGAGTGAAAGACATCCTTCATTAAAATTTCCTTTGGTCCGAACAGCGACCATTCATCCCGATTGGCCCCGCATTTGTGATGTTATAGAGGCCCCGCGTACCTCTTCACCATTGTACCATCTATCTGATTTTTCATGAAGCAAAATAACCACACATACGTTGCCATCATGGCCGGCGGTGTCGGCAGTCGTTTTTGGCCGGGCAGCCGCGAAGCGCGACCGAAACAATTCCTGGATATGCTCGGCGTAGGTAAGAGTCTGCTGCGCCTCACTTTTGAGCGGTTTCTTCCCCTTTGTCCTGCGTCGAATATCTTTATCGTAACCAACGCAGCCTATAAAGACCTGATCAAAACGCAGATACCCGAAATAACGGACAACCAGATACTCTGCGAGCCAAGCCGCAACAATACGGGCCCTTGCGTAGCGTATACGGCTTTCAAACTTGCCGCACTCGATCCCGATGCCAACTTCGTCATTGCCCCGTCCGATCATATCGTTTTGAAGGAACAGGCATTTCTGGATAAAATACAGATAGCACTCGACTTCGCTTCGGCCAATGATGCTCTTGTGACGCTGGGCATTCAACCTTCCCGCCCCGATACCGGATACGGTTATATCCAAAAAGAAACCGAGGTTGAAAACGGCATTTACAAGGTCAGACGCTTTGCGGAAAAACCCGACCTGAAAACGGCCGAACAGTTTGTTCATTCGGGCGAATACGTATGGAATGCCGGTATTTTCATCTGGAGCGTCCGGTCTATACTTGCCGCTTTTGAATCGTTCTCACCCGATATATTTGACATCCTGAAAGCGGGCATAGGAAAGTATAATACCGTCGATGAGCAGAATTTTATCGATGCGCACTACCCCGGTACGCCCAATATTTCGGTCGACTTTGCCATCATGGAAAAGGCGCGCAATGTCTATACCGTTCCGGCCGAATTCGGGTGGTCGGACCTGGGTACATGGGCGAGCCTGCACGCCGAATGCCCCAAGGACGAGCAGGGAAATGTACTGCAGGGCGATGCCATCATGGCCCTCGACGTTAAAAATTGCCTGGTGCGAACGCCTCAAGGCAAACTGGTCGTTTTGAAAGACTTGCAGGACTATATTGTTGTAGATGAAGGCGATGTACTGCTTGTCTATCCCAAATCCAAAGAACAGGAAATCAAAATGGTAACTGCACTGGTAAAGGAACGTTTCGGCGATGGTTACCTGTAGATACAATTTATGAAAATTTTTCCTGTAAAATTTTTGGGATAAAAAAGATTGCCTACATTAGCACCTGTAATCGTTTTCTAATCCAATTTCCTTTTATTCCATTGATTTGTATAGTCCCGGTCTGATGATTTTCCTTACACACAAACAGCAGCCCGGATGAGAAATTTTAATTCAATCACCGTACACCCCGAAATTCAGGATGGAGCCCCCGTCTTCAGCGGCACCCGTGTTCGCATCGAAACATTTTATGATTTCTTGCGCATAGGTGTGAGTGTGAGCGAGTTTTTGGATGAATTTCCGTCCATTACACGCGATCAAGCGCTGGAGGTGTATGATCTGGTAAACCAGAAATACACCGTTGACCAAATAAAATCACTTGTTGCGGGTCCGCAACAGCGCATCGAACCCGGAATGGGTCGTGTGCAGGCTGCGGCGTAAGTCCGGCAAGTGCTATTTTTTCTTTTCAGACCTATAAGTTTTTAAAAACTTATAGGTCTTTTTATTTACCGACAAATCCACGAGACGATTCGCCTGAAGTACTTCAGGGTATTTATTTTTACACCCGAATGCCGCTCAAAAAAATTGCACTCATAGCCAATACGGCCTGGAATCTTTGGAATTTTCGCCGCTCGCTGATCGAAGCACTTTCCGCTCAAGGCCATGAATTGATTTGCGTGGCGCCGGAAGACGGTTATGAAAATCGCCTGCAAGAAATCCGCGGGGTACGCTTTATTCCATTGCGCCATCTTTCCCGGAAAAGTTTGTCGATAACCGGGAACTTCCACACTTTCACAGAACTCAGACAAATTTTACGCCGGGAACAGCCACACCTTGCTGTTTTCTACACGATAAAACCCAACATCTACGGAGCCGTTGCGGCCCGGCAGTCAGGCGTACCGGCCATTGCTACCATAGAAGGTTTGGGTTACGCCGCCATGGCATCACCTGTATTGCGGCAGTTTATCTTTTTCTTATACCGATTCGCGCTCAAAGATGCAGCCCGGGTGGTTTTTCTGAACAGCGACGACCGGCAGATATTCCTGGATCGCCGCGTGGTTAAACCCGACAAGACCTTGATAATCAGGGGCACAGGTATCGATACTGCTTATTTCTCTCCCGACAACAAGCCTGATGCCACAGGACCCGTGTTTATTTTTATCGGGCGTCTGCTGAGCGACAAGGGCGTACGGGAATTCGTCCGGGCCGCGCAACAGGTGAAGCGCATTGCTCCTCAAACGCAATTCAGATTGCTCGGCAGTACCGATGCAGGCAATCCTGCATCGATCGGAGAAGAAGAGTTGAAGCAGTGGATCGACGAAAAAGCCATCGAATACATGGGACAAACAGACGACGTACGGCCGTTCATCGCCGATGCGGATATTATTGTATTGCCCTCCTACCGGGAAGGCATGCCCCGCGTTCTCCTGGAAGGCATGGCCATGGGCAAGGCTGTTATCACTACGCAAAGCGCCGGGTGCCGTGAGACGGTAGAGGAAGGCAGAAACGGCTTTATCGTACCCTCTGAAAATGCTGACGCGTTGGCAGGCGCCATGCTGCGCTATCTCGCGCTATCGCCGGAGCAGCAGCGCGCCATGGGCAGCCATAGCCGGCACAAGGCGGAACAGGAGTTTGGCAATGCGGTCATTTTGCCGCAATACCTGCGGCTCTTTGACGGCGTACTTCAGGGCTCCAATAAAGAGCGATAGGTATCTGCCAGTGCAGCTACACCATAAGCAGACAGGCGTTTATTCAAATCATGCTCATCCGGGGCAGGTTTTCCGACTTCCAGCCAATGGAGCCAATCATACAACGACGACTCCCCTACCCTTCCATTTTCAACTTTAAGGCTCAGGATCAATTTGTTATCACCAAAAAATTCGGGAAAAGGATCAGTACCCGAATAGGACAGGTGAACGACAGGTTTGCCGGAAGCGAGATATTCCACGGCTTTGCTGGGCAACTGGATATCAGACTGATTACCGATGTTCAACAGGATATCCATATCCTGCATTACAGCCCGAACCTCTTCCCGTGGCCGGAGCCCGTGCAAGTGGATACATGACCGTTGTTTCAACATCCCGTAAAACTCCGGAAATATTTCCCCGTAAAAATGCACCTCCAGACGCTCCTGCAATTCAGGTTTAACCGCAACCGATCTGTCGATCAGGTCGAGGAAAGCGTCAGGGGTTCGGGTCGGCGCATACAGTGCGCCGAAGTATGCCATTCTGATGCTGCCAGAGTGACCGGCGATGTAGGGCTTGCGCTCCGATACGCCGGGCAAGGGGTGCAGCAATGGCGGCACGACATGCATCGCTGCAACTGCTTCGTCGCCATAATGCGACCGAAATTTTTCTTTTGTCTGAACAGTGGTCACTACCACCGCATCAGCCTGCTCCAGCACCTTCCGTTCGAGCAAGCGGTTCAAACGGCCGTATAGAAATGCATTGTTCAGCGGTTGCAACTGCACGGCAAACGGATCGCCCATATCTGCCAGCCAATGCAGGCCGCACTTATTTTCCCGGGCAGCCAGACCTATCAGGTGGCCGGTAAAAGGCAGTGAAACAGTGACCAACGCGTCGGGCTCCAGTGTATCCAGCAAAGCCAGGGCTTTTCTTTTTGCAGGCCAATACCAGATACAGGCATCGTCCGGAAAGTAAAGTGATTTCCATAAAAACCGGTACAGCCAGACACCCAGACGCATCAATATGCCGGGCGCTTGTACCCCTGTGCCTACCCTGCCCCTACCGTTCTTATCACCGGTCAGGCGGTAAACCAGTTCCTTAAGGGAATCAAAGCCGACCCGGTGCAGTTGTACGCCGTTGAGCACACTTTCTGCCGGTTCACCCACTCGCCCGGAACACAACACATGTACCTCATGACCTTCTGCTGCCCAATGCTCGGCCAGTGCCGTCCACCTGTGTGCACGCGGATGGATGAAAGGATGGTACCAGGCTGTTACGATAAGGAGACGCAAGTGGGGAGTGTTAAGTGTTAAGTGTTAAGTGGTTGGTCGTTTTTTGGTAGATTTTGAGAAGGGCCCGGGCGCTGTTTTTCACATCAAAATGTTGCTCCACGTGACGCCGGGCAGCAGTGGAATACTGCTGATATTCTGCATTTTCCATCCTGTAAAAACGTCGGATGTGTTCGGCCAAAGCCATGGCATCGCCTTCAGGCGCCAGCAATCCGGTTTGACCGTGCAGGACTTCGGCAGGCAGATCGAAATGCGTGCTCGCCAGCACGGGCAGGCCACAGGCCTGTGCTTCGAGCAACACAACCGGCGTCGCCTCGTGGTCGCCGTCGGGAGCATGGCAACTTGGATGCAGGAACGCGTCGAATCCATCGAGAAAGGTCGCCATGTCGCTATGGCGGACAAACTCCAGCCATTTCACCCTGGATTCCAGTCCGTGGGCGACGATATAATGGTGCAATTGTGCCACAAGCGCTTTGTCCTGCAACTCGCCGGCCAGGGTCAGGTGCAGGTTCGGGCAATCGCCCAGCGCAAGCCGGAAGGCCTCCAGTGCGACTAAGTGACCCTTTTTGGGTGTAAAGGTTGCCACCTGAACCAGTCGCAATTGTCCGGACGACTTTGATCGGTTCCGGAAAGGGAAAGTATCCAGGTTGGGACTGGGCTTTACGACAGCCAGTTTTTCCGCCGGACAGCCCATGCTGTGGAGTTTTTCGCAACCTGTTTCACTGGCTGCCAGAACCCGCGCCGCGCCGGCAAACAACACCTTGTATTTTTCCCGGAAAACAGGACGCAGGTTGAGCAGTTTTGAATAATCAAATCCGTAAAAAGTGACGACCAGCGGGCGATTCAGGGCGTTTGCCAGCGGCAGGTACAGGCACCCGGTTGGGCCAAAGTGCGCGTGCAGCAGGTCGGGTGGATCTGTCATCAGTCTTTGTTTCAGCCAGAAAGGATAGGACGGCACAAACCGCTGGGAGGCAGTGAACAAACGCTGCCACCGGGGATGTTCAAATTCGGTCCCAGGTTCCGGAAACAACAGCTGCTGCGGCGGAAAAACATGATATCGAAACGCAGGATGGTAAAACTGCCCCCTGACGATCCACGGGGCCCCGACTTCTACCTCGAGGTCCGGCATGGCGCCCAGTAATTGCGACACCCAACTCAGGGTTGATGGCAAATACAGATCGAACAGTTGGAGAGTTCTCACCGTGCGGCCGTGTCTTTTAAATGCTGATAGATTTGTTCTGCCGCTTCATCCCAGCTAAATGCCTCCCGGCGAATCCGTCCCCGTTCAACCAGTTGTTGCCTGAACGGCTTGTCAGCGTAGATTTGTTCCAAACCCGCCGCCATAGCGACTTCAGACATGGGGTCAACCAGGAGAGCGGCATTTCCGGCAACTTCAGGAAGGGCGGTGGCATTGGCGGCCATAACCGGCGTATCAGTATGCATAGCCTCCAAAAGGGGCAGGCCAAAGCCTTCGCTGAATGAAACGTAAGTGAACGCCAGGGCCGATGCGGTAAGTCTGTGCAACAACTCGTCGCTGACATACCCAAGTATTCGAATGTCGTCTTTGTATGCCGACGATTCCCAGGCCTCCAGCACCTCCCCGGTTTTCCAGGCAAATCGCCCGCCGAGCAACAGTTTTACCGGGGCGCCTGTTTTTTGCCTGAAGCGGTCGAACGCGCGGATAAGTCCGGGAATATTTTTTCGCGGGTGAATGGCGCCCGCGTAAAAAAAATAGGCTTCTCCGTCTGCAAATTCCTCCCTGACCTGCTGTTTTTCCGCATCATCGAGTGGCTTAAAACCTTCGCGGCACCCATTGTACACGACAGATATTTTTTCCGGCGACAGGCCGCAGGTCCTGACCAGGTCTTCCTTTATATAATTAGAGACAGTCAGTACCCGCTCGGCACGGCGCAAAAACCTCGGCAAAAAATACAAGAGGTAAAAGCGGTGCCACCAGGGCACCTGCATCGGATAATGCAGGGGAACAAGGTCGTGGCAGGTCATGACTGTCGGGATGTCCGTAGCAAAGCTGCACATTGAATCGGTAGAGAAAAACACGTCGGCGTTCATTCGCTTCAAAGCCGCAGGAACGGCCCATTCAAACCATGCGTAGAACGTCGGCGCAAAACGCGCACGCGGGTGCAACACCAGCGGCGTTACATTCGGGGCGTACAAAAACTGCGGATCAAATGGCCGGTCGAAAAGGAAAACAAAGGTATCTTCCGGGTGCCGGACCACCATGCGCCGCATGATCTCGTGCGTATACCAGCCAAAGCCTTCCAAACGGCCGGGCAGGAGAAAACGGGTGTTAACGGCTATTTTCAGTGCAGTGGATTGAGTGACGATTCGTGAAACACTTTGTTACTTTTGCCACCGCAAAGTTCAACATTCATCCTTCATTATTCTCAATTCCGGAATGCTCGATTTTTCAGCTGCTCAACTTCAACGCTTTACCGCCACCTGGGTGGGCAATAAAAACCGTTTCGAAGGGGTGGTTATCCCCAAACAGACCCTGGTACCCCTCCATGATGTGGCCGAAGAAATGCTGCTCGCCACTTTTCTGAAACCCTTTGAAAAAACAGAAGAATTCTTCTATTTCCACCACGAAGAAGATGTAAGCAACCACCCGGTGTACCAGTCCTGCATGTCAATTTTTCAAAACCCCGAAAGCCTTTCCGAGGAGGCTGCCAAACTGGCGCAGCAGTTGTACGAACACTGCGAAAACCCCAAGGTGCAGGGCGGGGAGTTTTTTATGGCCTATTTTGAGGAACTGCAACTACAGGGAGAACCGGTCAGTGCGATCGGGTTGTGGAAAGTGCAGTCAAAAGAGCCCTACCTGAAGACGGAACGCACTGCCGAATCCTTTACGCTCAACGTTCTGGAAGGCATATCCATCGGGAAGCCTGAAGTAGCTGCGCTGATCTTCAACCTCGACGAAGCGGAAGGCTACCGCATTTGCGCCATAGATACCGTATCAAAAAAGGACGAGCGCTCTTTCTGGAAAGACGAGTTTATGAGACTGCGCCCCATCGAGGACAATTACTTCAACACCAGGCATTATATCAGCCTTTCAAGTGAATTTATCACCCAAAAGGCTCCGTTCAAATTCGGCCTCGACCGCACCGACACCATCGACCTGCTCAACCGGTCGGGCGATTACTTTAAGGATAACGAGCACTTCGAATTGAATGATTTTACGGAAAACCTGTTTCCGGAGACGGAACAGCAGGAAGCATTCCGGGAATTCAGGGATCAGTATGCCAAGGCATACGCCGTTCCGCTGGAGGACAAGTTTGACATCAGCAACCAGGCCGTAAAAAAAGAGTTTAAAGTGTTCAAAAGTGTGTTGAAACTGGATAAAAACTTTCATATTTACGTGCATGGCCGCCGCGACCTCATCGAACGCGGCTTCGACGAGGAAAAGGGAAAGAAATACTACAAGGTGTTTTTTGAAAACGAAGAATAAAAACATTCAAACCTCCAATTGATCACCAATCTGATGCATTATGGAAATTCTTGATGAGGGTATCCACCGCGAACGCACAGGGGCTGAGGAGTCTGAACGGTTGTTGCTTAAAATGGAAGCGGAAGCCGCACTGCGCCACATCCGCAATGGCCGGTATGCGCTCTTTGCACTGGCAGTCCTGATCATCGTTGCCGGTATCATTGCCATGGCGCCAACAGGAAACACCTTCCTTGAGGCCGAAGGAGATGCGCTGATCATCGGCGCAGCACTAATGGGTGCGGTTTATCTCGGCCTCGCAATTGCCAGCCTGAAATATTTTATGGTACCGTTCGGACTGGCAGCAGGCATTTACGGTCTGTCAATTTTATACGAAGCCACTCAAGATCCGACGAGTATTGCCCGCGGTATTATCATAAAGATCATCGTGATATACTACCTCATAACTGCCCTGATGGCGAGCGTCAAGTTGAAAAAAACCATCGAAAGCGCCGCAGCGCTGGGGTTTTCAAGAGAGGCCCTGATGGAATGATCAGCGATCGAAATCCAATACAATTACACGCCAGTCCTCCCCGGTCAGATCGTCGGGATAGGTATGCAGGGTTTGAAAACCCACCCGTTCGTGGGCGCGCAGGGACCTTTTATTGCGCTCCGCAACTTCTGTTACCGTAAAGTCGAAATCGGCCCTGCAGGATTCTTTCATCTTGCCGTACATCCCGTCGAACACGCCCTGTCCCCTGTAACCGGCAGCAACGCAAACCTGGCCCATTACAAACCAGCGCGGCGTATCGCGCAGCAGTTTGCCGCGCCACGACAGGTGTTCCAGCATTTCAAACAAGGGCAATAAAACAGGAATATCGGGTGCAAACTCCCGTGGCATAACCAGCGCGTAACCCGCCAGTTGATTTCCATCCTTGGCGATCACGGACGGATACGCTTCATTCATGCGGCGCAGCACGTCAGGATCGTGCCGCACCGTCAAGAACCCCTGGCTTTCTATGGTTTCGGTACTCAACGCGCTACCGATATTTTGTGCCTGCAATGCCAGGATTTGCCGGATCTCGTCAGAATTAGAAACCGTAGTAAAATGCATAGGCCTATTTTTACCGCACAAATTTGAACACTAAAATCATTATCCGGTAAAATATTTTAACCTGATTAGCATGCCACTCGTCCATCCGTTACCACCTGATCACGACCATGAAGTCGCCGAACTCGCCCAGTTTTTTAATGAAACGCTCGGATTTTGCCCCAACAGCGTATTGACCATGCAGCGTCGCCCGGCCATTGCCAAGGCCTTTATCCAGTTGAATAAAGCCGTAATGGAAAACAAGGGTCGCGTGACCAGCGATTTGAAGCGCCTGATCGGCTATGTGGCCAGCCAGACCGCCGGCTGCCAGTATTGCCAGGCACATACCATACGAGCAGCCGAGCGCTACGGCGCCACGGAAGACAAACTCCTGCACGTCTGCCGGTACCGGACACACCCCGCATTCTCGGATGCCGAACGCGCAGTACTGGATTTTGCAGCCGCCGCATCAGCAGTGCCCAACGCAGTGGATGAGCAGATATCAAACAACATCCGACAACATTGGGACGACGGTGAAATTGTGGAAATACTTGGCGTAATTGCCCTGTTTGGCTACCTCAACCGCTGGAACGACAGCATGGGGACGCCGCTGGAATGGCCGGCCAGGGAAAGCGGCGAGCAGTTTCTGGGCAAGGAAGGCTGGACAGGCGGGAAGCATATAAGCGAGAGATAAGTGCCTGTGCCACAGAGAATCAGATTTCCGCAGGCGCCTTTTCGTAGTAGAGTATCCAGTTACCTTCTGTATCGATATACTTGGCGCCGGGAAAAACCTGCCGAAACTTTCGCTCGTAAAACCGTTCGGTTACCAGGCGAATGGAGTCGTCGCCGCCATGCAGCCTGTTGAACATCAGCAGGCCGCCCGGGCGTAGCAGCAGGTCGCAGTCCTGCAGGAATTTTTCCGTCTCAAACTGGGGAGGTGTCAGTTCGTCTTCAAATATATCCACGATCACCAGGTCGTAACTTTCCTCGGTCACCTGGACAAACACCTCTGCGTCGGCAGTCAGGATATCGACCGGGCTGGATAGCCGCGACAGGGTATACCGCGCTGCCAGTTCGCTGATGGTCTCATCCCACTCGATGGCGGTGTAATGGTATTCCCGGTGAAATACCTTTTCCAGCATATAGGGAATGGAACCAAGCCCCAGACCAAGGATGAGTACATCCTGAATGGGTCGCTCGTCAATTTTCAACCGGTCAAAAGCCAGCAGGAAATTTTTATACAGATCATCCCACGAATAGATCGCATCGCCGCTCAGGAGTTGAAGCCGACCGCGGTACAGCATCACGGAAAGTTCCGGATTTTGCTCCGAACTTGTTTCCTCCAGGGTGAACGGCACCATATGCGACATCCACCTTTTCCAGCGTGGAATTTTTACGGGCATAATGTCATTGTCGTCATTGGGTCATTGCCATTATTTAGTCCATTAACGCCGCAATATTCATCATTCATCATTCATCATTCATCATTCATCATTCATCATTCAATTATTCTTCTTCTTCTTTTTAAACGGATCCCAGTCTTCCAGTTTCTTTTTAGCCTCATCCACCGTTTTTTTGCCTTTGTCGCCCAGCACTTCATCCGCTTTCTGACCGGCAGCGTCACCCACCTTGTTACCCAATTCCTGGGTTGCCTTGTCCTTGGCTTCCTGTAATTTTTTATCGGCGACATTGGACAGGCTGTCTACTGCTTTGTCTGCCGCGGCCTTTACTTTGTCCTTTGCTGCATCCAGTTCGCGGGTAGCCACATTCCGCAGAGAGTCTTTGGCCTTATCAACCGAAGCCTGTACGGTAGCGCCTGCTTCGTCCTTGATGGTACCCTGACCGTCGGAGCCGAGTATTTTCATGGCTACTTTCGGGCTGCTCAGGGTACCCGTGAGGTCAAAACGAATATTGATAAATTCGCCCTGTGCGATGTTCACTCCGAATTTTCCGGCCTCTTTGGACAGGAAACTGAGTCCGGAGTTGGCCATTCCACCCACAGCACTTTTTTCCAGCGCCTTTCTCGGCGTTTTGGTTATGATCTGGTAGTTCATTTCCTGGTCGAGGCCGTGGCTTCCGCCGATCTTCATGGCCACGTCGCGCGCCTGCACGTCGAAAGGTTTAACCACCACATTGCCGTCTTTGATCTCGAACCAGTTGCGGGTGTTCTTCAATTCCAGGTTATTCAGGTAATTGATCCCCAGTTTCGAACCGATCTCCGTCATTGGCTTGAAATTGCTGAACACGGCATTCAGTGTTTCCAGAAACCCGGCAGCCGACAAGGTTTTCATGTCCGGCGTCATATCCTTGCCAAGCAGTCCACTCATCGACAGCGTTGTATTGTACCGGCCGTCGATCATCTGCATCACGGGAGCGAAGGACCGGACCGTGACAAAGTTCTGGAAGGATTCCTTAAAGCCCATGTTCTGCAGGGCCATATCAACATTGAACGAAGGTTTGGCGAGGTCTTGGGTATTGTATTCTCCTGAAAGGCCGATCTGCCCGCCGAAAGCATCGGCAGTAAAGTCCTGAAGCCTGGCGGCGCGGTCTTTCACAACCACCTGGCCTTCCAGGTTGCTGAGATCGTAGGTCGTGTATTTTACCTTCCCGAAATCGGCATTGATGGTCATGTCCATGTTCTCCGGTACCGGGATAATTTCAGCAGCGGCAGCAGGGGCATTTGCCGGGGCTGGTTCTGTCATGAACTGGTTGAGATCGAAGTTATTGGACTGGAGGTTGATCACCCCTGCCACCGTCTGGTTGTCAAAAAGATAATTCCACGCATTTCGAATCTGGCCGTTCCCGCGCAAATCGCTGTCGCCGATTTGCAGTCCAAAATCCGACACATCCATTTTATTCGGGGTAAAATGCCCCTTCATATTCATATTGGTGATGTCATAGGTGTCGTATTTCAGGCGGTTGATCCTGCCATCCACCGTAAAATCCCAGCGATCGAAGGCTTTTTCTGCGGGTGCGGCGGCCGTTTCGCTGGGCACAACACCGGCCGCTTCTGCGCCGGCGGGTTCTTCCATCCACTCGTTGGCATCAAAATAACCCGACGAGAAATTGAGCACACCGGTCATCGTCTTTTTGGTGGAAAAATAGGCGAGAATATTATCGATGCTTCCGTTTGCCTTCAGGTCAGAGCGGCCAAGTTTTGCATCAAAATTCTGAATATCAACCCGTTGGGGGGTCAGACTTGTTGACAGTTGGTTGATTTTTACATCAGGTGAGCCCGCTGCGCGATATGTGATGCCGCTCATGGCAAAGTCGCCGGCCATGTTGACCTGGTCGTACTGCTGGCGTTCTACCTGGCTCATGGCGGCCTTCAGAGTGATATTCGCCTTGATAAGTCCCGCCAGTTCCTGTACACCTTCCATCGGGAATGCCTTGGAGAGTTCGCCGAGGTTGAGTGAACCGACGACCTTCATATCGACCGTCGGGTCTGTCTCTGGGGTTTTCAGTTTGAAATACCCTTCCAGCGGATTCGAACCGATACGCAGGCTGAAGCGCGAAATATCGACCGTCATGTCGTTCATGCGCTGGCTTGGACTGTTGATGGAAGCGTCTACGTTGATGCCGCTGACGCCGAGGGGCAGGCTCGGGTATTTGAAATCCGCATCACCTACTTTGAAGTCAAGTTTAAAAGCCGGGTAAATCGTTTCGTTGTACGTGCCACGGGCGAATCCGCTAAACTGCACGGTACCGTTGGCTTGCACCGCCTCGTAGTCTTTGGTGTAGGCTCCGGGAATAATGGAGAGCAGGCTTTTGAATGTATTCTGCGGCGTGCCGAACTTCAGGTCCATTCGGATATCCTCGCTATTTTCCGGCATCTGCACCCATCCGTCGAGCATAACCTGCAGGGCATTGACTTTCAGGTCATTATCCTTAAACGTGTATTTCATATTTACCATATCGGCCGACAAAGTGGCGTCCCAGTCGGCACGAGCGTCCCGCAGGTACTGCACCCCGCCGTAATTGACCGATAATTTTTCCACGCCGGTCTTCATCACAAAATCGAAAAGGTCGGCCGTAAATTCACCGGAACCGGTGTGGTTGACGCCTTCCAGTTCGGCGCGCATGTCCAGCCCCCTGTCGTCGTACAGAACCTTGCCTTCGTTGATACCGTAGCGTTCGAGCCGGACCGGGCCTGAGGCCTCCGAACCGGTGGTGGCAGCCGCGTCGTCAGGTTTGGTGATATCGTAGTTGGCGCTGCCGTCGCTCAGGACGTACACCCGGATATCGGGTTTATTGAGGTACAACCCCTTTACGACCACTTCACTGCCAAAAATAGCAGACCACAGGTCGATAGCGACATCGAGGCGTTCGCACTGGACGAGTTTTACCCCGTTGAAAGGACCGGGACCATTGGTCACTTCAAGCCCTTCAAGGCCGACTGAAAGTTTGGGAAAATGCCGGAAAACGGAGATATCGACGTCTTTGAAATCTACCGTTGCCGTCAGGCTTTCGTTGGCGGTGGCTTTCACCTGGGAGATAATCTCGTCCTTGAAAATAAATGGCAGCGCAATCAGCGCTCCAACGAGCAGAACGATAAAAATGGCTATGCCAAAAAGTATTTTTTTCATGGTTGTCAGAATCAATTGTCAAAAGAGGGGCCGAAAGATATGAAACACAATACGGGTATATCTTTAACGGCACAAAGTAAACGATGTTCAAATTATATTCTTTTGCATAAACCGGATAAAAAGAAACGCCGCTACCCGTAAACCCTAAACCCGAAACCTTTTTACATTTACCCCATGAATTACCAAGTGCATTTCCTCGAGAAGCAAAATGATTTCGACCGTGTCATGGAATCCCTGGCAAACGAACCCTGGATTGGCTTCGATACAGAGTTCGTCGGCGAAAAAACATACATACCCGTTCTTTGCCTGATCCAGATTGTTTCGGAACGGGATATTTACCTGGTTGATACGCTGCGTATTGCCGATCTGGACGGCCTGCTTTCCATTCTTGAAGATCCGAAAGTGCTGAAGATCACCCATGCAGGCGACAACGATTACCGGCTGCTGAACACGCTCTACGGCACTGTTCCCAACAATACATTCGACACCCAGATCGCCGCAGGTTTTGTCGGATACAACTACCCGGCCGGATTTGCCAAAATCGTCGAACGCGAACTGCGCGTCACGCTGGCTAAAAGCCATACCGTTGCCGATTGGGGCGCCCGGCCACTTGATCCCAAAGCGTTGGAATATGCAATCGAAGACGTGAAGTACCTGCCCGCCCTGCACGAGAAATTTACCGGCAAACTGCGCAAACATAACCGCGAGGCCTGGACCCGTGAGGAGAACAGAAAATGGGAAACCGCCGATTTCTATGCCGTCGATCCCAACAAGGAATTGCTGGCTAACGACTTTGTACACCAACTGGAATTCCGGGAAAAAGTATTCCTGATGCGCCTGTATCGCTGGCGGATCAGCCGCGCCATGGAAGTGAACCTGCCGAAGGAAAGTGTTTTGCAAAGCCGGCACATCAGCACCATCCTGCGGGCAACAAAAAACGGCCCCAATGCCTTCAAGGCCAACCGCACCCTTCCGGAAAATGTCTGGCGAAAGAACCTGGATGCCTGGCAGGCACTGTGGAAAGCACCGGCTACCGAAGAAGAAAAAGCCTTCTTCAGCGCATTACCCAAACCTGCGCCGGAAAACCCTGAACGCGAGTGGACGATGGAACTCCTCTACCACTTTGTAAAAAAACAATGCCTGGAACACGAGATCAGCGCGGCACTTTTGTTGCCCAAGGGCGATTTCAACAGACTGAAATCGGGAAGCGACGATTTCGATCAGAACCTGCTTGCCGGATGGCGGGCTGAATTACTGGGTGCAGAACTGGTACACTGGCTGACCAAGGGTGGCAAGGTGAAAGTGAAATGGGAGAACGGCATTTGCAAACTATCGATGGAATGAGTCGATTGTTGGAAATTATCGATTTGACGGTGGACTTTTCCACGCCACGCGGTTCAACCCGGGCGGTGGACAACCTTTCATTGTACCTCGACAAAGGCGAGACGCTCGGTATCGTCGGTGAATCCGGATCGGGAAAATCGGTGACGGCGTTGTCTGTCATGCGACTGCTCGACACGCCTCCTGCCCAAATAAGCAACGGAAAGATACTGTACACCACAAAAGACAACGCCAATGCCGCGACACCCGGCCCGGTTGATCTGTTGCAACTCCGCAATTCCGAATTGCGCCCCTATCGCGGCGCAGAAATTGCCATGATATTTCAGGAACCGATGACCTCCCTCAACCCTGTGTTTCGCTGCGGGGAGCAGGTTACCGAGGCCATTCAACTGCATCAGCGAGTTTCTCTGGACAAAGCGAAACAGATTACCCTCCAACTCTTCGAAAAAGTGCAACTGCCCGACCCCGAAAGGATATTCAGGGCATATCCCCACCAGATCAGCGGCGGCCAGAAACAACGCGTCATGATCGCCATGGCCATGTCGTGCCAACCGGCTATTCTGATTGCCGATGAGCCGACCACCGCGCTCGATGTGACCGTACAAAAAGCCATCCTCGATCTCATGCGGGAACTGAAGGAAGCATCCGGGCTCTCCATGCTGTTCATCAGCCACGACCTGGGGGTGATCTCGGAAATCTGCGACCGCGTGATCGTGATGTACCAGGGCAGGGTTGTGGAAACCGGCCCGGTGGCGCAAATCCTGAAGGCGCCCCAACACCCTTATACCAAGGGGCTGGTAGCCTGCCGGCCTTCCCTGAAACACAAATTACACCGGATGCCGACCGTGGCTGATTTCCTGGCCGAGCATGATTTTGAAGCACATGTCGTTACAGCAGCAGCAACCCAAAAACGCAGGGAAGAACTGTTTGCCCGGGATCCGGTTTTGCAGATTAAAGACCTGGTGGTACGTTACCCTGCCGAAAAAAACTGGCTGGGACGACCGCTAAAATGGCTAAATGCCGTTAATCAGGTTAGTTTCGATGTCTACCCGGGTGAAACCTTTGGCCTCGCCGGCGAATCCGGATGCGGCAAGACCACCCTGGGCAGATCAATCGCCCGACTGACGGAAGCCTATTCCGGCAGGATTATTTACAAGGGCGTCGACCTTCAGTCGCTCGATGAGCGGGATATTCGCCCCTACCGCAGGGAAATCCAGGTTGTTTTCCAGGATCCCTACTCTTCGCTGAATCCGCGCATGACCATCGGCGAAGCCATCACAGAACCCATGCAGGTCCATCGGCTGCACGACAATCATGCCGCGCGCCGCGATAAAGCGGTCGAATTGCTGGAGACGGTCGGGCTGGAGGCCGATCACCTCAGGCGGTACCCGCACGAGTTCTCGGGCGGGCAAAGGCAGCGGGTATGCCTGGCCAGGGCGCTGTCGCTGGAGCCGAAGTTTTTGATCTGCGACGAGGTCGTTTCCGCGCTCGATGTATCGGTACAGGCGACTGTGCTCAACCTGCTCATGGACCTCCAGGAGAAATTCGGCCTGACTTACCTGTTTATTTCACACGACCTGAGCGTTATCAAACAAATGTGCGACCGCCTGCTCATCATGAATGCAGGCGAGGTTGAAGCGCTCGGCACACCGGAGGAGATATTCCTGAATCCTGAAAAGGAATACGTCAGGCGTTTGGTGGAGGCTATTCCGGGTCAGTAAACGCATTGAGTAGGTTTCCCGCAGATTTCGTAAAAAAATGAGCCGCCTCCGGATGGAAGCGGCTCATTTTTAATTGATCCTGTATGAGGAATTAATGGCAGATCGCCACTTTCTTCATCGTAGAGCCTTCGCTCGTACGGATCCACGCGAGGTAGTAGCCCGAAGGCAGATCGCCCACTTGCATGGTAATCTGGCCATTCTGGAAGTTTTTCTCCACCTGGGTGCGTACCGGACGGCCCGTCCAGTCGAGCAGCGATACAGCAACGGCGTTGCTTACTTTCTCAAGTGCCACGTCGAGACGAACGATGTCGTTAGCCGGGTTCGGTGTGATGTTTACCTTGGAGGCATCCAGCAGTTTGCTTTCTTTCGTGCTGGTCGGAACATAGCCTTCCAGTTGCATGCGCTGGATAACTTCGGCGCCGTTCCATCCGCTGAAGAAATCGCCGGTTACTTCAAGCGGCGTTGTCAGGTTGATGCGGTATGGCACATCTGTCGTGTTGCTGAACCGGATACAGTATCCTGTGCCGGCCAGCGTTCCGTCGTACACCAGAGAGATGTAGTAAGGATGCTGGGGAACCAGCGGAACCGGATCGGAACCTGTGCTAAAGTCATAGATCGGCACGTCGATCAGTGCGTCAACACCTTCGTCGCCGGTCATGGTATAAGAGCCGATACCGACCTGGTTGAACTGAAGGTCAGCCCAGCCGCCCGTCATGTCGATGACGCCGTTGTTGTCGGCATCAGCGTCGTAAACGATAATGCCGATCGTATTGGCCTCGTCGCCTGCGCCATCCACGAATACCGTATCTGCATTGGCAATACCGAAGGTAGCATACGTTGCCGCGCCGCCATCCGTACCGGTGATACACAGACCGCCGTTCTGAATGAAGAAGTTACCAGAAATAAAGTCGGCATCGGTCGGGCCGATACCCAGTGGGTCTATCACGAGATTGTCCGTAGCAAAGGTATAATCCGTATGCTCGAAGAACGTCGTGAGACTGTCACGGGAAGTCGTATAAGCGCTGTTGCTGAATACCACCTTGAATTTACCGAGTTCGAGGTCAGGCTTGTAGGTAGGAAAATCAATCGTATCCTCCTGGCCGGCCAGCGATGTGGCAATGATCCGCTCGTAGGAGGTCACGTTGCCCGAGGGCGCAACAACATCCGCCTTAATTACCACATCGTTCAGCGTGGTATTGCCGCGGTTGTTGAAATAAACGCTCATGATGCCTTCCCCGATAGAGTCAACCTGGCTCAGCGGTGTGGCATAGTGATACACTGCCGTTTGATTGAACAGGCGCGGGAATGAAAAACAAATATTGACGGTATTACCGGCAATCAGTTCGTCTCTGAGTTGCTCACTCGTAAAACGCTGGATAAATACGGAAGGAATAACGACAGCAGTTGCGCTGTCGCCAGCCGACATACCGCCAAAGAACAGCGTGCCGGAGTAAGCAACGCAGGGCTGGTCGGCAGCATTGGCGTAGTGGTTGGCAATGATAACACCTACAGCGCCGGCTTGCTGTGCATTGTACACCTTGAGGCTGAAATTGCAAACACCACGGCGGAGAATAGCCATTTTACCGGTAAGATCGGTTACGATAGGCGCACAACCCAGGGAGTCGCCGGCGGCGGTGTATCCCCATGCCAGGTCGCCACACACATCGTCTGTGAGACTGGGGCCATATGCAGAACCTACCCAACCACAATCCTGGAAGGTATTGACCAGGTCGAGTACAAGACCGCCGGACGATTCTACGTGTACGGTAAAGCCGTCGTCGTCGGTGCCCGGATCGCCCTGAGCATTAAGGGCCATGGAAATTGTGAGAAAGCTCATGCATAGCAAAATAGCTTTCCCGGGGATGAGAAAAAGTTGCTTCATAACACTGGAGGTTTAAATAATCATGAAATGTTTGTCGGGCAAATATAGAACCTTCGCAAAACTGTCAGCTTATTTTAAATCAAAACCGTCAATTTTTTACACGAGCCCTAAAAGGTTTTTGCGAAATTGAGTAAAAAAATATAGATTTAGGCTGTTCATTTGCAATTTACCAAGATAATGATTTGTATCATCTTTTTTTCCAAAACAATATTTTCATGACAAAAAAATACGCACTGACCCTCTCCTGCTGCCTGTTTGCAATCATTGTTTTTGCACAATCTGTTCACCCCAAGCCCGTCCCCCAAACGCCGGGGCCGCTGAAAGCCCTGTACAAAGCGTTTGAAACACCCCTGGAACCCGCCGTCCCGCTGATCAACGATGCCAATCCTGTTGTGACGTACTCCGGCGCACAATACCGGAACCAGGAAGAAATTGTGGCGTCGACGTACTGGGATGCCCAGTCTTACGGCTGTATGTCATCCCGTATGTACGCCCGGCCAAACGGTAATCCCGCCGCGAGCTGGATATTTACCGAAGAAGAAAGCAATTATACCGACCGTGGCACCGGGTACAATGTCCGGGATAACGGCGCATGGGGCAATGCCACCAGCCGCATTGAGGCGGTCCGGACCGGCTTCCCGTCGATCGTCATACTCGGCGACGGCTCCGAAGTGGCCATCAGCCACAACACTTCCATCCTGCCGTATAAACTCTGGATGGCGAAAAAAGCGCCCGGAGGCAGCACCTGGACGGAATCGGCGCTACCCGGGCCGGCAGGCATCCGTATGCTGTGGCCCAAGGTTGCCGTTGGCGGACCGGACAATATGACTATCCACGTCATCGGGATAACGGCGCCCACGGCGTCAAATACCGGCGGCGTCGTGTATAAAGGCATGAACGGACACGTCCTTTACTACCGCTCCCTGGATGGCGGTCAAACCTGGGATAAACAAAACATCGTCATACCGGGTCTTGACAGTACCCGTTACACAGCTATTTCGGCGGATAGCTATACCATCGATGCATCGGGAAATACGGTTGCCGTATCCGTTTTCCAGTCCCGGGCATGGAGCGATATCCGCCTGTTCAAATCTACCGATAACGGAGAAAACTGGTCGGACACAGCCGTCCGCGATTTTCCGGATGCCGTTGAGGGCTATATCTCGCTTCCAGGCAATTCCTATACCATAGACGACATTGGCGAAGTGGATACCCTGAAGCCGAATGAAATGGCCATTCTGTCGAACGACGGATTCGGGTCCATTCTGATCGATCATTCCGGAGAAGTACACGTATGGTTCGGCCGCATGTATGTCATGGACAATGTATTTACCGACTCTACCTACTTCATCTATCCCGGCACCAACGGACTGATGTACTGGAAAGAGAGTTTTGGGGCCAATAATTTCCAGATTATCGCCGGCGCCCTCGATTATGACAACGACAACTCGATCAATATCACCGACCTGGCTCAAATCGCGCCCTATGGCGGCGCCTGCATTTCCAGTTTTCCGGTTTCGGGAATCGATGCCTCAGGCACGATCTACGTGGTGTACTCGGCTATACACGAATTGTACCTGACCGACAACGAGTTTTACCGGCATTTGTACCTGATCAAATCCACAGATGGCGGTGAAACCTGGGGAGACCCGCTCGAAATCAGCAAGGCGCCTTACGTCGACGAGGTAACCGAGTCCTTCATTGAATGTGTTTACCCGAGTATTCAGCGCAACATCACCGACCAGGTCTGGGTGTTGTACCAGCAGGACCTTACGCCGGGAACCAATGTCTGGGGCGCCCACCACGGTCCGACCGGGAATAGCATGATGTGGATAGGTGTTGATCCGACCGAAATCCCAACAGACGTGTCGGATGTGGCTGCCGAGCCTATCTCTATGAGCATCAGCCCGAATCCCGCGAACGGCAATGGCATTTTGCTGAATTTTAACCTGGAAAGCGGCGGCGAAACGCTGGTTCAACTGATCGACATGCGCGGTTCCGTTGTACAGACGGTTCATGCCGGCGCCCTGGGCGCCGGCCCCAATCAGACCAGATTAAATACTGCGGGCCGGCCCGACGGTGTTTATTTCGTACGATTGCAGGCAGGTCGCCAGAGCGGAATTAAAAAGATTGTTTTGATGAACTAGCCCTAAAAGGGTATTTCACAAACAGGCGCGTAACACAACACTCTATTCAAATGCAGTACTTTGAATATTAGTGTGTTACGCGCTTTTTTATTTACAACTTTCCAGTCGTTGAAAAGATTTAATACGTCAGTTTCCAAAATTTAACAAAACCACTTTAATAAAATTTCAAACGACTCGTTAAACCCACATTTAATCCGATAGTCAAAAACGCAGCCTCGCCGGCATCAGCCGCTGAACGTTCCCGCCCTCAAATGCCCACCTAGTATAGCTGCGTTTTTAAACCGATTTTGTTTAACTAAACAATCTTCCGAGACATGGCATCTCTTACTCCCATGCAAGGCGCCTTAGGTCACCGGCATGCCGCTCACCTGCTCAGGCGGACGAGCTATCGTTACACCAAAACCAAGGTGGACGAAATGGCCGGCCAAACCGCATCGCAAGCGCTCGCCACGCTGCTGCAACTCTATCCCCAAAAACTGGATCAACCCATCTATTCGGACGGCTCCACCTGGATCAATCCTCCCGGAACAAGTTCCCCGGCGCAGGATTTTATGCTGCGCCCCTGGGTGATGAGTTGGTGGATTAATGAAGCCGTTCAGGATCCGGGCATCGGTCACCGCATGACCTTCTTCCTGCACCAGTACAATGCCCTCGATATGACGGCGTTCGCCACCACCCATTTTTACGATTATCTGGCGCTGCTCCGCTGGGCGGCACTGGGCAATTTTAAAAAACTTGCCTTGAAAATGATCACCGACAACTGCATGTTGCGGTATCTGAACAATACGGAGAACTCGGAAAACAACCCCAACGAAAACTTTGCCCGTGAATTTTTCGAGTTGTTTACCATCGGGAAAGGGCCTCAGATCGGCCCGGGCGACTATACCAACTATACCGAAGACGATATCGTCGCAGCGGCAAGGTTGCTGACCGGCTTCCGCATTCGCGGCCAACGTGACAATATCGACCCGGAAACCATGATCCCGCACGGCTTCGCAAATCCCGCCAGGCACGATGATATGCCCAAAAAATTCAGCGACAAATTCGGCGGCACTGAAATTCCCGGTTCATCGGATGTTCCGGGTATGTGGGCCGAACTGGCTGCATTAGTAGATATGACTTTTGCACAAAACGAAACTGCCCGCAATTTCTGTCGCAGAGTTTACCGATACTTCGTCAGCCGCAATATCACAGATGAAATAGAAAACGATATAATCGGCCCGCTCGCCGACACCTTTATTGCCGCAGATTTCGAGATCAAGCCGGTCCTGGAACAACTCTTCCAGAGCCAGCATTTCTTCGATATGGACGATTCCGACAACGCCGATGAAATCATTGGCGGGATCATCAAATCACCTGTGGAACTGGTGCTGCAGGCGCTGTCTTTTTACGAAATACCGCTCCCCGATCCCCTTACAGAGACCGATGCGTATTTCCAGTTCTACAACCGGGGTGTCGTGCAAAGGATGTTCGCCCAGGCTAACATGCCGTTGTTCTTCCCGCCCGATGTTGCCGGATATCCGGGCAACTATCAATCACCCGATTTCCACCGCCAATGGTTCAACTCCAGCACCATTGTAGCCCGATACAAATTGCCGGAGATACTGCTGTCCGGAAAACTCACCATCGGAGGTTCTGCCAACCAGCCGCTCGGCGTGAAACTCGATATTGCTTCCTGGATCAAAAACAGCGGCGTTATCAGCGACGCCACCGATCCTTACGTACTGGTGCAGGACCTGCTGGTGTACATGCTACCCGAATCGACAGACAATGATCGCTTCAACTACTTCTATATCACGATATTCCTCGATAACCTGCCGCCGGCCGACTGGACCTATGAATGGCAGAATTATCTGAATACCGGCGACGATACGGAAGTAAAGATCCCGCTCGAACGACTCATCAATTCCATCATGTATTCGGCTGAGTACCAACTTTTTTAAACATGAAAAGAAGAAATTTTCTCAAGATATTTCCGGCTGCAGGTGTAACGCCATTTGCAGTCAACGGCTTCCCCATGCGGCCATTTGCCAACAGCAAGATCGCCAAAATAATGGCCACATGCGACGGCGTTGAAGATCGCGTCCTCGTGCTGATTCAACTTAAAGGCGGTAACGACGGACTAAACATGATCATCCCCGTCCAGCAATACGACTTGTATGCAGCCCTTCGCCCGAGCATCCGTATTCCCGACGCGGGCGCCGACAAGTATATCGACCTGGACAATACCCTTTCTGCACCCGATAAAGTGGGCCTGCACCCGGTTCTGACCGGCATGAAAGACCTGTACGACAACGGCGCACTGTCCATTGTGCAAGGTGTGGGATACCAGGATATGAACCAGTCGCACTTCAAGGGAACCGACCTGTGGCTTTCGGGCGGCGACGGCACACCGGATAAAAACAATATCGGTTCCGGTTGGATGGGACGCGCGCTGCAAGCCATGTACCCCGATGTCACCGGCGCCCCTACAGCCGACATGCCCGACCCGCTCGGCATCCAGATCGGCGACCCAAACCCCTCGCTCGGTTTCCATACCGAAACACAGCACCAGAACGTCATCAACCTCAGCGGGCAGGACCCGGCAGGCTTCTACTCTCTGATACAAACCATTGGCGGCGCGCCGCTGCTGAATGTACCGGACACGGAATACGGGGAGGAAATCGCTTATATTCAGGGCGTTGAGAACAGCCTGAGCCTGTATGCACAGCGCATCAGCGATACTTTCAACGCAGGATCGAACGCCCTGAATGACTATCCGGATACAACCCTGGCCAACCAGTTGAAAACCATCGCGCGCCTCATTGCAGGGGGCTGCAAGACCAAAATCTATCTCTGTTCCATGGGTGGTTTTGACACACACGGAGCGCAGGTGGTAGAAAACATGACCACCATCGGCAACCACGCCAACCTGCTGAAAACCCTGTCGGACTCGGTCAAATATTTCTTCGACGATCTCAAAGCACTCGGCGTGGACGACCAGGTAACCGCCTGTACCTTCTCCGAGTTTGGCCGCACAGCCAAAGAGAACGGTTCGCTTGGCTCCGACCACGGCACCCTGGCGCCCATGTTTCTGTTTGGGAAAAACATCAAGGCTGGCGTCAACGGCACCAATGTAAATCTGGGTGTGCTGACACAGGACAACCAGTTGATGGACATGCAGTTCGACTACCGGCAGGTATTTACAACACTCCTGCAGGACTGGCTGGGCGCCAATAACTTTGTTTTGGAACAAACCATGTTCGAGGGATACACCAAGATACCGGCCATTGATCCCGCCTATGTGGTCAGTCCCGACTGCTATTTCGGCACGACATCCATATTCGATCCCTACAAGGGCCAGCGGCCGCTTGCCATCTATCCGAACCCCGCTTCTATCAGTGCGGAAGTTACGTTTCAGAGTACGGAGGCATTCAATGCCGTCCTGTCCATACACAGCCTGGGGGGATCACTGATCTCTGCCAATTCGGTCGTGGTACAACCGGGCAATAATCTCTTCTATATCGATGTAGTGTCGCTGCCTGCAGGGCCCTACTTCGTCCGACTGGAAAACAGGTTCTCCGGCAAGGCCGAGGTAGTCAAACTCAGCGTAGCGCGCTGATAACCAAAAACTTGACGACGTTTTATGTTGCGCCTGGCATCTTAAAGATGTCGGGCGCTTTTTATTTTACCCGGCGTAACTTTGCAGGATGGAACGCTATGATTTTGTCGTGATCGGAGGCGGGATATTCGGGTGTTATGCTGCCCTGTATCTTGCCGGCAAAGGTGCGAACGTCGCGCTGCTGGAAAAGGAGGCCCAATTGTTTCGCAAAGCGTCCCTTGTCAATCAGGCCCGGTTGCACGGCGGTTACCACTATCCACGCAGCATCGCAACAGCAGCGCTGAGCGACGAACATAAGGAAAGGTTCACCGCCGAACACCGCCGGTTCGTACATACAACTTTCGAGAAGTACTACGCCATCGATCGCTTTGGGTCTTTTACCGATCCGCTGCAATTCGAGCGGTTCTGCGCCTATCTGAATATCCGGTGCGAGCGCATAAAGCAACATAAACTGTTCAATTTCAACCGTCTGGAGGCGCTTTACCTGACGGAGGAATACTCGTTCGATCCAGTATTGCTCCGGGCATACTATGTAAACCGCGTGGAGAACACGCCGGGTATCACAGTTGTAAAAAATGCCCGGATAGAACGCGCTGAAGCACACGGCAAGGACTGGGAAGTAAACTATACCGTGGACGGAGCCAAAAATAAGACACTGCGCTGCCATACAGTACTGAACGCTACCTATACAGCCACGAATGCCGTCAACCGCATTTTTGGCGTACGGGAGTTGGGCCTCACCCATGAAATTTCAGAGATCGCGTTTGTTACCTCCCCGCAGTTCAGTGAAAAAGGGCTGACTGTTATGGACGGGCCGTTCGGCTCAATCATGCCTTACGGGTTGAGCGGATTGCTTTCGCTTTCTTCCGTAGCCTACACGCACCATAAAATATCGTACAACAACTTGCCGCATTTTGATTGCCAGACGCCGGCTGATCCTTCCTGCAGCCCGCAGGCGCCGGGCATCTGTACCGACTGTCCCCGCCGGCCGGAGAGCAACGCCCGTAAAATGCTTGCCCAGATGCAGCAGTATTTCTCGGATACCGTATGTTTTGAGCATCTTTTTTCATACTTTACCATCAAATCAAAATTAAAAGCCAATCATATCGACGATGGCAGACCCACAGAAATTTCCATGTTGCACCGGGAGCCGCCGTATTACTGCCTGTTTGCGGGAAAAATCAACTCCATATATGAGGTGGAAAAGATGGTGTAAAACATAGTGCGGTCTGTTCTGTTAATTTATCAGATAGAAAAATACAAAAGCCATGAAAGCATACACCACACTTACTGAAGCGCTTGATGACCTGCGGGAACGCGGGTTTGATACTGATTTTGACATAAAAATGGACCGGTTAAATTGCCCGGGCATGCAAATTGAATTACACCCCGAAGACTTTGAGATTGTCGAGGTGTATCGCTTCGAAGGCAATACCAACCCTGCCGACAGTGAAGTTATTTATGCCATTGAAAGTAAAAGCGGGTTGAAGGGCGTTATTGTCGACGCGTATGGTGTTTATGCGGACAATCTTTCGCCTGAAATGATCGCTAAACTCAGCGTCCGACATCCCTGATCATCCAGCAACAATACCAAAGTCATGGAAACCCTATTGGCAGGCGGCGCCCTGTTAAGTCTCTTTCATGCCATCATACCGAGCCACTGGCTGCCTATCCTGGCTATTGGGAAACAGGAAAACTGGTCGCCCGGTAAGATCATGTGGATAACAGTACTTGCGGGAACGGCGCACGTATTGAGTACCGTACTGCTGGGTAGCGCGCTGGCTTTATTGGGAGGAGTTTTAGCATCGAATATCTCCATATTTACCGAATGGATTGCACCCGGATTATTGGTCGCACTGGGTTTGTTTTACATCTACCGCCATTATTTTCACCACCATTTCCATTTGCACGCCCAAAACCTGCCCTGGAGTGTTGTGGTAACCCTTGCTGCAGCCATGTTTTTTTCTCCCTGCCTGGAAATAGAGGGGTATTTTCTTTCTGCGGGCCAGTATGGCTGGCATTTTGTCCTGTTGTTGTCGCTTTTATACGGAATACTCACCATTTCCGGCATGCTGATCTGGATGCGCCTGGCTTTGCACGGGCTCAGCCGGATCAACTGGCACAAGTGGGAACACAATGCCGGGCTGATCACCGGCGTCACCCTGATCGGATCAGGCCTGATTTTGTTTATCGCGGACTAAACTGGTGTTTATGGCACATACACACGGACACGATCACCACCATGCGGTACCCGACAGGCTCAATAAGGCCTTTATCCTCGGCATTGGCCTGAACCTCGCTTTTGTGGTAGTAGAAGTAGCCGCCGGGTTTCACACCCAATCGCTCGCCTTGCTGACCGATGCCGGGCACAACCTGAGCGATGTCGGTAGCCTGGGACTGTCCCTTCTGGCATTCCGGCTGGCTCGTTTGCGCAGCAGCAACCGCCTGTCCTATGGCTATCGCAAATTCACGGTGCTGGCGTCGCTCATCAACGCCCTGCTGCTGCTTGTGGCCGTGGGAGGCATTGGTTTTGAGGCTGTCAGAAGGTTGCACGCACCGCCGGTCATACCCGGGCTGAGTGTCGCGGCTGTTGCCGCAGTAGGCATTGTCGTCAACACCCTCTCCGCCTGGCTGTTTTTCAGGGACAGGCACAACGACCTCAACGTAAAGGGAGCATACCTGCACCTGGTGGCAGATGCTGCCGTGTCGGCAGGTGTTGTGCTGGCAGGTCTGGCTATGTATTTTGCCGGGTGGAGTTGGCTCGATCCGCTCATCAGTTTTGTCGTGCTGGCCGTTATCCTGTGGAGCACATGGGGACTACTCCGGGAGAGCATCCTTCTGACAATGGACGGCGTTCCGGCCGACATCAAACTGGACGACATCCGACTTGCGGCGCTAAAAATCGAGGGTATAAAAGACATTCACCACATACATGTGTGGGCGATGAGCACAACCGAGAATGCACTGACAGCACACCTGGTGGTGGAAGAAGGGCTTCCGAAAGGCAGGAGCCAGGCTTTGAAAAAGAAATTCCGGCACGAATTGGAGCACATGAACATTCGCCATGCCACGCTGGAGACGGAGGGCGCCGGGGAGGATTGTGACTTTAAAGATTGCGGTTAGGCCATTACAAACGCATCAACGCCTCCCGTTCCGATTTTTTCAGGGTATTCACCACCTGATCGTAGGAATGGTCGATCAGGTTGCGCAACATGCGTTCGTCCAGCGAGCCTTCAAAATCAACCGTATTCCAATGTTTCTTGTTCATGTGCCAGCCGGGTTGCACCTCTGCATGCCGTTCGCGGAGTTCGAGTGCATGGTCAGGGTCGCATTTCAGATTTACCTCAAACCGTCCGGCATCCAGGCCGGTTATGGCAAATATTTTACCCATTACCCGGAGGCAAAGCGTTACCTCGTCGAAAGGAAAGTCTTCCGTAACACCCTTTTTTTGGAGGCAATATTCGCGGAACAGTTCGATGTCCATATACAGTATCTGATAGTCAAAAGAGGCCGTGTAATTCCGCCTGTACCATTTCAAGCACCCGGGCTGCGTGTTCCTGATCGTTGGAAAAGTCGAACTGATCCACATTGATCACCAACAGGCGACCTTCCCGGTAGTTGCTGATCCAGTTATCATAACGCTCGTTGAGCCGTTTGAGGTACTCGATGCTGATACTCCCTTCATAGTCGCGACCGCGGTTTTGAATATGCTCCACCAGTGTCGGGATACTTGCCTTGAGATAGATCATCAGGTCAGGCGCTTTGATCTGGGAAATGATCGACTGAAACAGGGTGGTATAGTTTTCAAAATCGCGGCGTTCCATCAGACCCATATCGGCCAGGTTCGGCGCAAAAATGAAGGCATCTTCATAAATGGTGCGATCCTGAACCACCGTGCGGTTGCCTTGCTGAATGCGCAGCATCTGTTGGTAGCGGCTCGACAGAAAAAAAACCTGCAGGTTGAACGACCAGCGTTTCATATCCAGATAGAAATCGGACAGGTAGGGATTATTCTCCGTATCTTCATAGTGGACATCCCAGCCGAAGTGACGGGCCAGCAGTTCACAAAGGGTGGTTTTCCCTGCGCCGATATTGCCGGCGAGCGCAACATGTTTGATCAGTGTTTTATCAGAGGGTAAGCTTGGGCTCATTGCTGTACATTTGTGCGTGGCGAAGGTAGAACATCAAAATGCCTTGTCCATTGTTAGTCATCGATTTTTTACCAACACCCGAAACGTTAAACGAGAAATCAACACCGTTGAACGGACAACCCTTCACAAACTTCTATCCTTTTTTTATGCTAGTGGATAAACAACTTATTTCGAGACTTGAAAAACTGGCGCGGCTTCAACTGAGCGACGACCAGCGTGAAAAGCTTGGCGAGGACCTGCAAAACATACTCGACATGGTCGACAAACTCAGGGAACTGGATACAGATGGCGTGGCGCCGCTGGTTTACCTGAGCGACCAGGAGCATGTTTTGCGGCCGGACGAAGTTGCCCGTCAGCTCGACCGGTTGGAAGCGCTTAAAAATGCTCCGAAGCACGACGGCAAGTTTTTCAGAGTGCCCAAAGTGATCCAATAATACGTTCACGAATTATCAGACATGGAACAAAATCAAAACAAATCACGCACAATCCTGTATGTGGTTGTCATTTTGGGTGCTGTTGCCCTGGCACTTTTCTTTATCGCCGACCGTTGGTTTCCCCAACTGGTTTCAAAATTCACAGCCTTGATCATCAGTCTTTTTGTATTACTGGGCGGTTTCTTTTTCAAGAAAAAACGCTGATAATTACCTGGATTGTCTTTTCACCTTATACACGACCTGATATGTTGATTACGATAAAAAACCTGAACAAGACCTATATAATGGGCGCCGAAAAAGTGGAAGCGCTTAAATCCGTCACCTTAAATATTGAAAAGAACGAGTACGTGGCCCTGATGGGGCCTTCCGGCAGCGGCAAATCGACGCTGATGAACCTGCTGGGGTGCCTTGACTCTCCTTCCAGCGGCGAATACTGGCTCAATGGCATCGAAGTGAGCACTATGGACGACAGCGACCTTGCAGAGGTGCGCAACAAACAGATCGGATTTGTTTTTCAGACCTTTAACCTGATGCCAAGGCTTTCTGCGCTTGAAAACGTGGCACTGCCCCTGGTCTATGCCGGAATTGGCCGGGAAGAACGCCTCGAAAAGGCACGGAAGACACTGGAGTCAGTCGGACTTGGCGACCGGGTAAGCCACAAGCCCAACGAGCTTTCGGGTGGTCAGCGCCAACGCGTCGCGGTGGCACGGGCATTGGTCAACGATCCGGCCATTATACTTGCCGATGAGCCGACCGGAAACCTCGACACCAAAACATCTTACGAGATCATGGGGCTTTTCGAAGAGATCCATAAGTCAGGCAATACCGTCATTATCGTTACACACGAACACGATATTGCCCAGCACGCGCACCGCATCGTACGCCTTCGCGACGGTCTTATCGAAAGCGACCAGCCTAATGACAATATCGTCAGCATAGCCAATATGGCAATGCCTGCCGCAGGTTAAGAGGCTGTTACTTCCATTTTTCATAAAAAGACAGGCCATCCCGTTATGCGGGATGGCCTGTTGTATTTAAGCCTCCAGGGGGGGCTTATTCAAAAGTGTAACGGATGCCAAACTGGGCTGTCCATACATCGAATTGAGTACGGCTTTTCACGAAACTGTCCTGAATGAGAACGGACTGGCCGTCAACAGTCTGCCGTGCCAGTTGATAGCGCGGTTGCCCGTCGGCGGTGACACCCCTGTAGATAAGCGGACGGTCGTTCACGATGTTGTTGCCCAGGCCGGCTTCGGCATCAAGCAGGTTCACGAAGTTCAGGATATCAGCGCGGAATTGAATGGCATTGCGCTTTTTACCGATCTTGAGCGAGAACTCCTGTACAACCGACAGGTCGAAACGGTGCAACATCGGGAAGATGGCGCCGTTGCGCTCGGCATACTGGCCGCGACGGGTGCTCAGATACGCATCCTGTTTGATGAAATCATTGAATGCTGCGCGTTGCTGGTCGCCGGTAAAGAGCGTATTGCCGCCCGAGGTGATATCGTCGAACAGCATCTGGCCCAGTTGCGCTTCAGTCGGAACATAAATAAGGTCGTTGTCGGGCACGCCGTCACCATTCATGTCACCCGCAATGCGGTAGGAGAAGCGCGATGTGGTAATACCCGCACCTGGGTTGAAGCCAACGGCCTGACCGGTGTAACCGATGGACAATTGCGTAGCGCCACCGAAGGTACCGCCGTATTCCAGGCGGTAGCCGAGAATACCAACCAGACGATCGGGAAGATCCTGGTCGGCAAAGGAAAGCGGGAGGATGTTGTTACCTGCAACTGATCTTGCACCCGTCCAGGAGCCGGAGGCAATAGATCCTGCGTTCATGATGTCTTTCGCTTTGCTGTAGGTATAGGCAAACATACCGTAGAGGCCGGTTTTTACCGGGTATTCAATTTTGAAGGTTGCACCCAGGTAGTAGCCCTCGTCGGTAGTGGTCATGACCGCTGCACGCGAAACGTTGTCGTTGATACGAACGGCCGCATTCAGGTTAGAACCCGTAAGGCCGGAGCCCGGGAAACGCGGGCGGTTATCCGGACCGGCGAACGATCCCGTTGCAGGTTCCAGGTTGGCATCAATATAACGCACTGCGTTGATGTTGCGGTTGTAGAGCAGTTCCGCCGAAGCAATAAAGCCAAGCGGCAACTTCTGGTCGATGGCGACATTCGACTTCCATACTTGCGGGAACTTGTAGTTCGGATCGGTTCCGGCAATGTCAAAAGTCGACGGCAAGGTCGGCATATCGGGGTTGAAGATCGACGGATTGGTCGTAAAAGGATATTCTTTCGTGTTCGACTCATCGATAAAGCCGGTTAGCACACCGTTGTTGCCAATCTGATTGGACACCCAAACATAAGGAGGCCGGCCGGTGAAAATACCCGTCCCACCGCGTACCTGCGTGCTTTTTTTACCCGTCACATCCCAGTTGAAACCCATACGCGGCTCCCAGAGCACTTTTGCCCCCGGCAGTTGTCCGGTATTGATCTTGTAACCGAGTTTTCCGTTCTCGTCGATATACGTCTGTTCCGTGATCGTCGGGTTTTCAAGGGCAGTGTCTTCAAACTTGATAAGCCCCGCGCGTATGCCGTAGGTGAGTTTGAAACGCCTGTTGACCTGGTATTCATCCTGCAGGTAGAAATCAATCTTATGCACTTTCAGCACCTGAAGGGGTTTGGCGAATTCCGGCAATGCCGAGTAGCGATACTGGAAGCGGTTGATATTCACCGGCGACATCGGATCTGTGGAATTTGCGGCAGCGTAGAATGCGGCCAGCGAATCGAATACATACACGCCGTTGCTGCCCGGGAAGAACAGGTTGTTCGACTTGTAGAATTCATAGTTTGCGCCAACTGTAAAGGTATGGCGGTCGCGGTAGATGGATACGTTGTCGGTAACGTGGAAAGTACTGTAGTTCAACTGGTTGTCCGGCGTGAAAGGATCAAAACCTACAGAAATATAAGTACTGTTATCCTTCATGATGTCAATCGTCGGGAATAAACCGCCATTGCCCTTGTATTTCCGGTTCTCGTTTTGCTTGTCGTAGCCGACCAGGAAAGTATTGTGCAACTGGTCAGACAGCGTGGTATTGAGTTCGAGTACCGCAGAACGCGTGTTGTCAAGGATAATATAACCCGAGTTCTGATAAGACATGGAATTCGGGTTGGTACGGCGTGTGCCCCTGCCAAGAGAGGAACTGTTACTGATCAATTGATCCGACTCCGAGTTGTGGTGCGTGTATCGCAGGGTAAGTTTATTCCGGTCATTGACGTTCCAGTCGAGGCGTACAAGAAACTTGTCGCTCTTTGTTTCGTTGTCGTAATTCTCGAAAGGCCCGGTCTCATACCCGAATTTGGTGCGCATAAAATCGCTCAGGTCTACCAGATCCTGGTATTCCACACGGGTCACGTTGCTGCCGCCATCATCGAGCGGACCGCCTTTGGATGCCCACGTTGTGGCAGGAGAGGTATTGCGCACCATCTCGCCATTGGCAAAGAAAAACAGCTTGTTCCTGATGATCGGGCCGCCCAAACGGGCGCCGATGACCTTTTCATTGAATTCGCCGATGTTGATCTTGTCTTTTTTACCGTCGTTGTTCAGGTCTTTGAATTCGGTACGGTTAAACAAACCCGTCGTATCATTCTTGCGATAGGTAGCATATACCGATCCGGCGAAATCATTGGTACCGGAACGGGTTACGGCATTGATACCTGCTCCTACAAAACCTGTCTGACGAACGTCATAGGGAGCAACGTTCACCTGAAGTTCTTCAATAGCATCAAGTGAAATGGCGGTTGATCCCGTACGGCCACCAGCCTGGGCATCAGTGCCGAGACCGAAAGCATTGTTGAATACGGAACCGTCGATCGTAAAGTTATTGAGACGGCTGTCCTGTGACCCGAAGGAACTGCCGTTGCCATTCGGATTGTACTTCGTGATGGCATTGATCGAACGGCTTCCGATCGCAGGCAGACTGGTAATCTGCGATTTGGTAAAGGTGCTGGCGGCGCCGGTACGATCGGAACTGAAAATATCCGAACGGGTAGCGGTTACCACAATTTCACCGAGGGCCGTGCCGGATTCCCGCATCTGGAAATCAACGTTTGATGCCGTACCCAGGCTGGTGTAAATGCCTTCGCGGGTTTCAGGTTCAAACCCGGTATACGTGATCGAAACAGTAAAGGGTCCGCCCACACGTACTGCCGGGAGAGTATAACGCCCCAACGCATTCGTTGCAGTGCCGTAGCGTGTCCCGGAGGGAACATGGGTAGCAACTACGGTTGCACCGATCAACCCTTCGCCATTGGCGTCGGTCACCTGGCCGGTGATCGTAGAGGTAGTCACCTGGGCAAATGCCGAGAGTCCGCAAAGCAGGAAAGCGAATAATAACAATCCCTTACCGGCTCGAATGGCTTTCGAGTTAAAGAAAGTAAAGTGGTTCATACAGTAAAAACGGATTTAGTGAAAAAGAGGAAAATTCGATGGCGAAATTACGCACGACACTTTAACTTCCCGTTAAGTTTTTCAGTTTTTCGGACGGATATCCCCTCAAATCAGGAACACTGTGCACTTTTCTATATTTTTGGGCCGATAATTTTCCCAACGACAAAAATTTCCACCATGAAAAAAACAATTCTTATCCTCTCCTGCCTTTTTTGTCTGGCCGGTGCAGCGCAGTCTCAAATCGTAATCACCGAGATCATGTACAACCCGCCCGAAGGCGGGGCGGATTCCCTGGAATATGTCGAGTTTCTCAACGCCGGCAACGCCGCTGTTAACATGGAGAACTGGACGATGTTCGGAGTGGTTTTTACCTTTCCGGCAGTAGTGGTACAACCCGGTGAATACCTCGTTCTGGCCGTAAACGCAGCCGCCATCCAAAATCAATTCGGCGTAAGTGCCTTGCAGTGGACAGGAAATGCCCTGTCTAACAACGGCGAAACAATCAGACTGCTCGATTCGAGCGGCGCGACAGCAGACGAGGTAACATACAGCAATATTGCGCCCTGGCCTTCAGAGGCTGCGGGCGGCGGTGCGTCGCTGGAATTATGCGATCCCTCCAGCGATAACAGTAATCCGGGTAACTGGATTGCAGCAACAACTCCAACCGGTGTCACGATCAACGGGATTGAAGTCTTGGGTACCCCGGGTGCTGCGGCCAACTGCAATACCAATCCGGTCCTGCAGGCCGTCAACGATCAGGCTACCGCCGCATCGGGGGAGACGGTCACCATTGCCGTACTGGCCAACGACCTGCAGCCCAACCCCCTGACCGGTCCGGTCGTAATCGTAAACACCCCCACGCAAGGCAGCGCCACCATCAATGCGGACAATACCATTAACTATATTTCCAATCCGGGTTTCTGCGGTATGGACCAATTCACCTACCAGGTGTGCGACAATGATGGCTGCGACGAAGCCACTGTAAACATTACGGTCAAATGCTACGCTGCCTACTCTATAGCCACGGTTACCACCGAAGATGCAGACGGTGTGGCCGATTCACTGGGCACCGATTGCGAGATTCAGGGCACCGTTTACGGGGTAAACTACCGGCCGGTGAACAATAACCAGCCTTCTCTCCTGTTTACCCTGATCGACAATGCCGGCAACGGCATTTCCGTATCCAGCCTGAACGGGAACTTCGGCTATACGGTTAAGGAAAAAGATAAAATCACCGTACGCGGAACAATCGGCCAGTTCAACGGGCTGACGGAAATACAGCCAGATTTTATCACCAAACAATCCGAAAACAACCCGTTGCTGCTTCCCTTCAGCGTCGACCAGTTGAACGAAAATACCGAATCCAGGCTGATCCGGGTCAACAACCTGCATTTTGTCAATCCCGCTGAATGGACAACCGGTATGGGCACCAGCGGCTTTAACGTGCGCGCTGTTTCTGACGACCATCCGCTGGATACGATCTCCATCCGCATCGACCGGGATATCGAAACCTACAACGCGCCCGTACCGAGCGAGCCTTTCAACGTGACAGGCCTTGGCGGACAGTTCGATTCGTCTTCTCCGTATACCTCCGGATACCAGATACTGCCGCGCTACAATGCCGACATCAGCACACTCACGGGGGTCAAAGAGGCTGATTTCAGCGCCCAGGTACGGATTTCTCCCAATCCGGTCAGCGATCGGTTGCTCGTACAAACGGAAGTTGCGTTTGACAGGATACTGCTGTTCACCGCGACCGGTGCATGGATAAAAACACTGGAAAATCCTTCGCTGTCCGAACAGATTTCTACCCGGGATTTGCCGGAAGGCATGTACTTTATCCGGTTTGAAAAGGACGGTGCAGCCTGGACGAACCGCTTTGTGAAGCATTGATTTTCAGGGGCAGATACGGGATGGTGCGGGATTGACAAATCGTTTGTCAGCCGCACCATCCTGTGTCTGCTTCATTCTTTTCCGTCGTTCGTCGGACATATCCCGAAAAGTTCTTTCTTTTGCGGCCTTTTTTGGCGTGCGGCTTGCAGTGTAGCCGCATCTGATCATCAATACCGCATCCCGATGTCTTTTTATACCCGATTTGTACTTGCCATTACGGCTTTCTGTATCCCCCTGGCCGCTTTTTCCCAAAATCAAATTCCACGTCGAACCGTACTTCCCGCCGTATTAAAAGAGGTATCGGGAATGGTGCTTACCCCTTCAGGGGATCTCTGGATGCTCAACGACAGCAAAAACCCGCCCGAACTATTTCGTTTTGACCCCAAGGCTGGAAAACTGCTTGAAACACGCAAACTTCCCGTCACCAACCGGGACTGGGAGGATTTGACTATTGACCCGCAGGGCAATCTGTATATCGGCGATATCGGCAACAACCGGAATGCGCGCAAGGATCTGCGGGTGTACCGCTACAATCCGGCTACCGGATCACTGGACAGTATCTTGTATCGATACCCCGACCAGGAGGCCTTTGCGCCGGCCAACGAGCGCGACTGGAATTTCAACTGCGAGGCGATGGTTTTTTTCAAAGACAGCCTGCACCTCTTTTCCAAAAACAGTTTCAAGGGAAATTTTTACACCAAGCACTACGTCATTCCGGCTCAACCGGGCAATTATGTGGCGGAATTGCGCGACAGCATTTGCCTGAAAAATCGCGTAGTCACCGGCGCTGCCCTGAGTCGCGACGGCAAGGTGTTTTCCCTGACAGGTTATATCATCGGGAAAAAACTGGGATTCCTTCCTTATACCAAAGCAAGCGTTTTTTATTTCACCGACTTCAAGGGCAGCGATTTTTTGCACGGCAAGCAGACCCGGAAACGGCTGCCAAAATTCCTGATAGCCCGTCAGTATGAGTCTATTACACAATGGGAAGACGACTGCTGGCTGGTGGCCAATGAAGGCAGGAAACCGCAGTTTCAGGCGATATGGCGTGTAGGAAAAACCACTAAAGAGCAGAAACGCCTGAGTGCCTCAGGCCTTTCTTTCAATCCCAAATGATGCGATCAGGGAAGTCCACGCCGGACGAAGCGGCCCCTTCTGCACCAGCCACAACAATCCGCCGCCGAATATGACGGCCTTGATCGACAGTACGGCCCAAAAATGCCCGTCCGCGAACGCCAGCAGGCTGCAACCAGCCACCAATGGAAGCAGCCAGAGGGCCGTTTGCCATGCATAGGTCAATACCGGAGCAAACCGGACGCCGCACCGGCCGGCGAGCCACCACAGCAGGGCAACCTCCACCAGAAACTTGGCAGCCGTACGGCTCCAGGCGGCCGACTCTACCGTCGGGCGGACAAACAAAAACACCGAAAGAAAAAGGACCAATACCGCTGACCAAACCAGCATCCAGATAAACAGGAGCCTGGGGTTGCCCAGTCCCTTGAGCAATTGCGGAAAAACGGCACTGCAACTGCGCACCAGTCCGCCGATAGCCAGTATCGTAAGTACCGGTACCGCCGGCAGCCATGCCGCACCAAAAACAATCAGGATCACTTCCCGGGAGAACAGCGCCAGACCCGCATAAACGGGGAATAACAGGGTGATCATGTCGCGCGACAATTTGTTGAAATAGTGTTGCAACGCGGGTTTGTTGTCGCGAAGCCGTGCGAAAACAGGAAACCCTACCCGTGTTACAATATAGCCGAGGCGTGCCGTGGGAAGCATTAGAAAAGTGAACCCGAGGTTGTACAAACCAAGCGCCGTGGCGCCAAGCCATTTCCCTACGATCAGTTTGTCGGCGTAGTTTGAGGCAAAATCAGCCCAGCGAGAGGCAAGGTCGTACAGCCCGAAGCGCAGATACGGCAGCGCCTCGCGGAAATGCGCCAATCGTGGCGCCCAACAGGCGTAACTGCTGCGTATGGCCACGAGGCAACCTGCCGTGGCGAGAATATTACGTGTCAGAAATCCGGCGCCCATTGCCATTGCGCCCCAACCCAGACCAGCCAATGCGGCGGTCACCACAAAAGAGCCTGCCCAGGATATGACCTCGATCTTTGCGATCAGATCGAATTGCATCGACCGCGTCAGCAATCCCGCATGCTGTGTTCCCAATGGTGTGATCAGCAGCGACAGCCCCATCACACCGAGAAGAGGAGACACGGAAGGCTGATTAAACCACGCAGCAATAACATTCCCCGCGAGCCATAAAGCGCTGAAAATCAAAGCCCCAAACAACAGGTTGATCCATGTAAGTGCAGCCAGTTGTCCGGGCGTAATGGAGCGGGCCTGCACAATAGCCTGACTCAGTCCCGCCTCCGCGACCGGCACCAGGAATCCCAATACAACAGCCGCGATTGCGTACTCCCCTGCCTCGGCGGGGCCTGCAAGGCGCGTAAAAACAATGATCTGAAGTGTCTGGAACAGTGCGGAACCGAGTGTGCCCGCCAGCGACCATCGCACCCCGCGGCGAAAAGAATCGGCCAGTTGGTGCTCGGGAATGTCAGGCAGCGGCGTTCCGGTGGGCATAGGAATAAGCGCGGGAATGGGCGTAAAAAAAACAGCCCTCCGCCCTTTCTCATTTGAAAGGACCGGAGGGCCCCCGCCTTCGGTTTTCTTTGCTCAAAAGAGCCTTAATTGTTTCGGGCATTTGTTGTTGGGAAACGCCCGGCTTTTCTTAGTTATGTTGGTAGGTTGGGGTTATAAAAACTAGTTTTCTCGTAGTATGAAGACGGATATAAAAGAAAGCGGTTCAAAGCGCTTTGTCATTCAAAGTTTATTTACAACAACCGAATCTGTCGGAAAGAACATTTAAAAGTTACTGGCAGATAAAGTCGCTTGTAAAAATGATTGTTGAAATGTTGTCTGTTCTGTTTGTGTGAGCAACAAATCTGATGCAAATATGAACGAAATTTTTCATTCAGCAATACCTCCCCCCCTCCCGAGGCCCCTGAAACGCCCCATTTACCATTATCATACTTCTAAATAGTGAAGATGTTTTTTGAAAAAGTTGCAAGACAGAATGATTATATTTAGAGAAAAGTTGATGTTTCAGCCGTGAAAATGCGAAGTCTGGAAAAATGACTTTTCAGAAATTTTTTTTCAAAAATCGACCGTTTCTTCTCCAAAACCGACCGTTCCCTCAAAAAACAGCACATTTTCATATCGGAAAATCAGCCGTATCGACACGTTCGGCGCAGGCAAAATGGCCCAGGGGGCAGGAACGCCTGCCATGCAAGCCACACGGGCGACAGGGCAGTGCCTCCGCGACTTCCACGACAACACTTCGATCGGATAAGGGTGTGAACCCAAATGCGGGCACCGTCGAGCAGAACACTGCGGCAATTGGAGCGTTGAGCGCAGAGGCGATATGCACGGGAGCGGAATCATTGGCATAGTTCATGGCAGCCCCCTGCATCAATGCTGCCGACTCCAGCAGCGACAGTTTGCCGGCAAGGTTCACGATCGTTTGCCGGGGCAAGGCTGTCCTGATCGCTTCGCAGGCTGCGGCATCGTTCCCGGCGCCCAACAGAAAAACCAGCCGGTCGGATGGCAGCCGCTGTAACAGTTCCAGCCATTTATTGGTTGGAAACTGCTTGGTAAACCATACGGATGTGGGTGCAACACATACATAGGTACGGTTGGCAGCCAATGCCGCGGCTTTCGCCATGTCCGCATCGGATGGATACAGGCGGGGCCGCTCAAACGACCCGTCTGTCAGGTGTTCAATCAACGCAAGGTTTCTGTCCACTTCATGCACTGGCCGGTCAGCACTTCCATATACGTGCGCTACGCGCCGGGTAAAAGCAAGCGAGAATGGATTCTTGCGAAACCCTGCCATGCCCTTTGCCCCGGATAAAGCCGTCAGTAACCCCGATGCGGCAAAACGCTGGCAATTGATCACCCAATCGTAGCGTTCGCTGCGGACCCGCCGGACAAGAGCAGCCAGCCCCGCGTATTTGGATTGCCGTTTATCCCAAACCAATACTTCCCTGATATTCGGGTTGCCGGAAAGCAGTTTTTCATTGCCTTTCCGCAGTAAAAAATCAATGGATGCCTCCGGATAAAAGCGCCTGAGTTTTTCGATGACAGGTGTGGCCAGCACGACATCGCCGATGAAAGCAGTTTGAATAATGAGGAACTTCATGAAAAAAAATTTCTGTCACAAAGAAAAAGACTTGCGTACAAATAAAACGGTTGTAAATTTGCACCCGCTCTGAAACAACATTGCCTGCGGGAATGGCGGAACTGGTAGACGCATACGTTTCAGGGGCGTACGCCCTTACGGGTGTGGGGGTTCGACTCCCCCTTCCCGCACATAAAATGGCCGCCCTCGGGTGGCCATTTTTTTTGCCCCCCAAACCCTACGGCTCCATAACATCCTTACCCGGTTGATATTTGCTCCCGGCCTCTTTGTTCGCCTGCCTCTTCAACAGTGTCGCACAGCCCCCTTGCAACACAACAACCCGCATGGCGTTACTCTTTTCGGAAGGTTTCGTCAGAAGCCGGATTTAATTGTTGTGATTGTACCTTTGCGGGCAATACCAAACCGATTCGTTGTATTATGAAATTCTTGCTTTGTCTTTTCTCCGCTTTTTTGATGACCGGCACCCTTTCCGCTCAAACCGGCGGCTCGGGCGCCACTGAACAGCACCCCGTCAGCGCCAACGAGCGCACCACGGTACAATGGCTGCCCGATACCCTGTTTTTCGGTGAAGTTTATGAGGGAGCGATTTTGCTGGACTCCTTTATGGTCACCAACACCGGCGCGTATCCCTATGTCATCAGGCAAATTAAGGCCAGTTGCGATTGCACGGTGCTCAGGCTCCCCGAGCGTCCGGTAATGCCCGGCGAAACGGCGGCTATACGGGTGGAGTTCGACAGCGCCGGCAAAGCGGGCCCGACGCGGCCGGGTATTGTTATTTACGACAATTCCAAACCCAATTCCAGGAACATCCTGTACCTGGACGGGTACGTAAAACCGAGGAAAAAGCCCAGAAATAGCCAGGGAGGAAGGTAAAGAAATGCCCGACAGCTGTATGGATTTAAAAAACCCGCGCTCTCAATTGGTCCTTCCCATAATGCACAGGGTATCTAAAGAATGCTCCAAACTGCCGGGCAAAATCAAGTAGTATACAAGATGCACAAATGTAGTGGTTATTGCGGGAATAATATTTTGTTTTTTCCCTATTGTCTTCCACCAACCAAATCATGACCCGAAGTTGATGATTTATTAACAAATTCGGGCACACAATCTGTTCATTCTCATTGGAGAAACAACTACCTTTGCGGCTTCGATCAAAATACCTCAAAAAAATTAAAAATTTGGGTAATTTGCTGAATTTTTTGTAAATATTTTCCATCATCATTGCCCAGCCCCTACATTCCAAACATCCTTTTTCATGATAGATATACGCAACATTGCCATTATTGCCCACGTCGACCACGGCAAGACGACTCTGGTAGACAAGATGATACACGCTTCGAGGCTCTTCAAGGAGCACGAGGTTTCCGGCGAACTGATCCTGGATAACAATGACCTGGAACGGGAGCGCGGCATCACTATTCTTGCCAAAAACGTCGCGATTCAATATAAAGGTATAAAGATCAATATCATCGATACGCCCGGCCACGCCGATTTCGGTGGCGAGGTGGAGCGCGTGCTCAACATGGCCGACGGCGTGTTGCTGCTCGTCGATGCTTTTGAAGGCCCCATGCCCCAAACGCGCTTCGTCCTGCAAAAAGCACTGGAAATGGGTAAAAAGCCCATTGTTGTCATCAATAAGGTCGACAAACCCAACTGCAATCCCGATTGGGCGCATGAACAGGTTTTCGACCTGATGTTCTCACTCGACGCTACCGAAGAGCAGCTCGACTTCCCCGTTGTGTTCGGATCGGCCAAGCAGGGCTGGATGAGCCACGACTGGAAAAATCCGAGCGAAGACATCACGGTGTTGCTCGACGACATCGTCAAATACATCCCCGAACCGCTGGTATCTGCGGGCACCCCGCAACTGCTGGTCACCTCCCTTGACTACTCCAACTACACCGGCAGGATCGCCGTTGGCCGCCTTTCCCGCGGAAAACTGCAAACAGGCCAGGCCGTATCGCTGATGAAAAAAGACGGCAAGGTGCAAAAACACCGCATCAAGCAGATCTTTGTTTTCGACGGACTCGGGAAAAAAGAAGTGCCGGAAGTGGATGCAGGCGATATCTGCGCCGTTGTAGGGGTCGAAGGATTCGAAATTGGCGACACGATCGCCGATTACGAAAATCCGGAGGCGCTCACGCCGATCTCTATTGATGAACCGACCATGTCGATGCTGTTCACCATCAACGACTCGCCGTTTTTCGGACAGGAAGGCAAATTCGTCACCAGCCGCCACGTACGGGAGCGCCTGGAAAAGGAACTGGAGAAAAACCTGGCGATGCGTATGGAAGAAACCAACTCTGCTGACTCCTTTATGGTATTCGGCCGCGGGGTATTGCACCTTTCTATCCTGATCGAAACCATGCGCCGCGAAGGTTATGAACTGCAAATCGGCCAGCCAAGGGTTATCGTTAAGGAAATTGACGGCGTCAAACACGAACCGGTGGAGGAACTGACAATCGATGTACCGGAAACGACCAGCGGCAAATGCATAGAATTGGTGACCCGCCGTAAAGGCGTTATGAAGAGCATGGAGCCCAAAAGCGACCGCTTTCTCCTGCGCTTCGATATTCCGTCGCGCGGTATCATCGGACTGCGTTCCAATATCCTGACTGCTACGCAGGGCGAAGCGATCATGACGCACCGTTTCTCCGGGTATGAACCCTGGAAAGGGGACCTGCCCGGCCGCCAGAATGGTTCGCTCATTGTCATGGAGACCGGAACTGCTATTGCGTATTCGCTCGACAACCTGCAGGACAGGGGAACCTTCTTTGTAGATCCGGGCGAGGAAGTATATGAAGGCCAGGTTATCGGCGAGAACAATCGCCCCGGCGATCTGGTTATCAACGTGACCAAGACCAAAAAACTGACCAACATGCGGGCTTCCGGGTCCGACGATAAAGCATCGCTCCCGCCGCCCAGACGCCACAGCCTGGAAGAGGCGCTCGAATACATCCAGGAAGACGAGTATGTAGAGGTAACGCCGAAAAATATTCGCCTGCGCAAAGTGTATTTGAAGGACTTCGAACGCAAAAAAGCGCAAAAAGACCTTGCACTGGCCTGAAGCGCCTGAATTATGCCCCTGACCACCGCCGCCGATCCTGTGCGGCAGTGGTCAGGCAAGTTCAATCTTTTTTAAAAAGTTTTTCGTTTGCGGATAAATTCTATTTTTGCACCCATTTTGCAGGCGAAAACCCTTGAAAAATGACGGTAATTTTATTGTCAGACTCAATATTTCGCCAAAAATCGAAACCGAAGGGGGCATTTTTTAACATTTTCCAACGTTAATCAACGGCAACCCTACTTAGTAATACAATGCGCACAAAACTTTCCAGTTTCAATTTCAACCTGCCTAAAGAACTCGTAGCGCAGTATCCTTCCGAAGAGCGCGACCAGAGTCGCCTCATGGTGGTGAACCGCAGTACGGGAAAAATAGAGCACAAGATTTTTAAAGACCTCCTCAACTATTTCAACGATGGGGATGTGATGATCTTTAACAACACCAAGGTTTTCCCGGCAAGACTTTTTGGCCAGAAGGAGAAAACCGGTGCAAAAATCGAGGTCTTTCTCCTCCGGGAACTCAACCACGATGCCCGCTTGTGGGATGTGCTGGTCGACCCCGCACGCAAGATCCGGGTGGGTAACAAGCTCTATTTTGAAGATGAAAACGGCAACGATGCCCTTGTGGCCGAGGTAGTAGACAATACCACTTCGCGTGGCCGTACCATCCGCTTTCTTTTCGATGGCACGGAAGACGATTTCCAGCATGAACTGTCCAAACTGGGGAATACCCCCCTGCCCAAATACATAGAGCGGGAACCGGAAGCCATCGACCGCGATCGCTACCAGACGATTTATGCCAAGGAACTCGGCGCCGTAGCAGCGCCTACCGCAGGCCTTCACTTCAGCCGGGAACTTATGAAACGGCTTGAACTCAAAGGCGTACAGTTCGCAGAGATCACCCTCCATATTGGTCTGGGCACTTTCCGCACCATTGATGTGGAAGACCTTTCCAAACATAAAATGGAGGCCGAATACTTCCGCATTTCCAATGATTCGGCTGAAACAGTGAACCAGGGTATCCTGAACGATAAAAAAGTCTGCGCAGTGGGCACCACCGTCATGCGGTCCATCGAGACGGCTGTTTCCGCAGAAAAACTGCTCAAACAAGTGGAAGGCTGGACCAACAAGTTCATCTATCCGCCGTACGACTTCAGTATTGCCAACAGCATGGTAACCAATTTCCACCTGCCCAAATCAAGCCTGTTGATCATGGTATGCGCTTTTGGTGGATTTGATCTTATCATGGAAGCTTACAATGAGGCGATCAAGAATGAATACCGCTTTTTCAGCTATGGCGACGCCATGCTCATTCTTTAGCACCGGCATTGACACGTAAATTTCAATAACTTTCTTTAAAATATGCTTCACCTACCGCGTTGTGAAGCAACCCTGATTGTAAAAATCTGTTGTTAGACCTCAACAATTAAACAGACAACGATATGTACTGGACTCTTGAACTGGCCTCATACCTCGAAGAAGCCCCATGGCCGGCTTCGAAAGACGAACTGATCGACTATGCTATACGCTCCGGCGCTCCAAGTGAAGTAATTGACAACCTGGACGAACTGGAAGACGATGGCGAGTTGTATGAAGGCATCGAAGATATCTGGCCGGACTATCCGCGCCACGACGACTTTTTCTTCAACGAAGACGAGTATTAGCGGGCCCAGGCAAACTGGCCAACACAGAAACGGGGTTAGTGTCATTTCCTATGGCAGTAACCCCGTTTTTTATTACCGCATAATCTGAAGATACCCGCTGAGCGGCTTCGATCCGTCGCCCAGGTCGATAATGTAAAAATAGGCTCCATCGGGCAGGGAGTGCCCGTTCCAGGTGCCGTCCCATGCATCCAGGTTGCTGTAACCTTTCTGTTTGAAGACCAGATTGCCCCAGCGGTTGAAAACCTGAATATCACATTCCGGAAATTGTTCGATACCCGGTATGCTCCAGTAATCGTTCCTGTTGTCTCCGTTTGGAGAAATGCCTGTGTACACGAGCACTTTGTCGCACAGCACCGTCACTTTAACCCTGGCAGAAGAGCGAAGGCCGGTAGTGTCTGTAATCCGGTATATAAATGTATCAACGCCGCAATAATCGTGTTCAGGTGTGTACGCCACTACGCCTAAAATATCGTCGAATGTCAATTGTCCGTAAGCAGGATTCGCCAGTACGACAAACTCATCCAGCCCCATCCTGTTGCCCACGAGGCCACGGATAATATCATTGTCCACCAGATCGATCTCGACAGACGTATTTTTTGGTGTAACGACTTCATCCGGCACTGCCAGCAGCGTTTTATCATCGCCACCTCCGGTGCAGCCCAGGTCGACCCGAACCTGGTATTCACAAAAGTCCAGATTATTCAGGATATGAATATCGTGGTACCCGGTATCGAGCCGCATACCAATGTTGGTGCTGCAGAGCGTGAAGGAGGTAAACGGCTGGCTGTTATCCGTAACGGTATAGTCGGCCAGTTCCGCCTCCGGAATAGTGGTGCAAAAGACAGTATCGACCGAACAATTCGACACGGTCCAGGTAATGACGCCCTGACTCCCGGGGGTATAATTGTGCACCGGAGGGCAGCTGGTGCACACTACTTTTACCGCCATCGTATCCAGGCAGCCCGTTTGCGCCCGGCGGAAAATTACCGTGTGCAGGCCCACCGTAAATCGCATATTGGTGCCCAATGGAGCATTTTTTTGCAATGGATTAACCATAAACGTTTGATTTTGGGCGGAAAGGATAGTCATGCTCCCGTAAGTGTTTCCGGAGCTGCCTCCAATAAATACCGAATCATTCTCCAGCGACCAACCGGGCGCAGGGTCATATTGATTCATCAGCCCAAGCAGTTCATAGGCATTGGTGAAAAAACCCGAGAATGCCTGTCCGTTTACGATCCACTCTCCCATCTGGTAAGGGCCGCCCGACAGGTTAATGGTGTAGGCCTTTACAATCTGGGGATCACAGGATGAAAAGGCGCCGCCGGAATATGGCAGGCCATTGTCCAGTATGACATAGTCGGATACCTGTGTAAAGGGAATGGGTATGCAACCTGACGCCCCGTTGTCGCAATCGTCAGTCGACAAGGCAAGGCTGCCGGGCAGTGCAATACCGTCCAGGCAGTCGTTAGGCGACAACACAGTAGGAAAATAGCGGATAGTATGGCAGCGGCGCAATACCGGGTCGCAGACCAAAACGCCGATACGATCCACATTGTAGCCGGTTGGGCCGGATGACTGGAAAGTAATGCAGGCCGATACCGGGTCTATTACATAAGTGCCGAATGCGTCGCTGGCGCCGGTCAAGTCGGAGCCATCCTCCATGGAGACCACCTTGTTATTAAAACTGACGGGAATCTGGCCACACGCCGTTGTAGAATTGCCGGATTGTACAGCAAAATAGATTGAATCGATATCCGGCGGGGCTGCAGTAATATAGACACGGACACATACGGTATCATTGAGACCAGGTGTGCCGGTTTGTACAGCCACACATATCGGGTCCACACCAAATGCGGGTACAGGCCCGGCGGTATACTTGAGGCACCCAGAAACATCAAACATCCAGTTGCCGAATACGGCTCCGGCCTGGCCAACCTGTGCAAAAATCACATCATTTTGCCCCACACCTTCCGGAAAAGGCAGACACAGGGAGTCCGTCGTATTTACCCCAAGCACAAGCACGAGGGTATCGGCAACATTGCAATACGCGGGAACAAATACCGAATCGATGGGGTAAGCACAGAACAGACTGTCGTATACGGTCGCACTGTAATATCCCGCATCGAGGTGCAACCTGTCTTCCGGATTGTTGAACCCCGGCAGGTCGAACCAATCGACGAGGTAACGGCCATTGCCACCGCTCAGGGTCAGTTGCAACGCGCCACCCTGGTCGCATGACTTGGGCTGGACGTCAGTCAATGCAGCAAACGGCGGAGGTTCCGAGATGGTAAAGGTATCGACCGGCAGCAGGCAACTGTCCGCATCCGCAATTTGAAGGTAGTAGGTGCCTGCTGACAGATTGCCAGGCGACTGGGTCATGCCATTCTGATCCCATAGAGCGAAGGTGTAGGGCGATTTGAAATTTGCGCCCGGAATGACATCAAACTCAACATTGCCTTGTCCCGTCCCTGCGCATTTAATATTAAACGGTTGCACGACCACATCACCCTGTACAGGACCTTCTCCCATAACCACAACAATAGTATCAAGGCAAGCATAGAGATTGTCAACAATATAGAAAGTATATGCGCCGGGCGCCAGACCGGTTACAATGGGGCCGGCGCCAAAACTGAAGGAGTACTGACCGGACCCTCCGGTGACCTTGATTTCAGCCCGACCGGTCGGCAGGCCGCATTTTGAGGGTTCCAGAATGGTATACGTCGACTGAAGCGGATTGACATTCGGTACACAAACCTGGAGTACCGAATAACAGCCGGTGCCCGGATTGGTGGCGGTTACGGTGTAACAACCACTGGAAAGTCCGGTATTGGTAGCGCCCGTTTCTCCATTGCTCCAGGCGTAGTCAAAGCCTTGCGGCGAAAGGGATACGCTTCCGTTGGATGCGAGGCAATTGGAGGGTACAATGTTCTGGACCGAAACAGCGGGGCCGTTGGTATTATTGACCAGAATGGTTGTATCAAGGCTGCAATCCGGGCTGTCGGTACGGGTAATTTTCACATGGTACGCCGCTGCTTTTAATCCAAAAGCAATATTTGTATCAGATACGTTGGGCATCCACGTAAAGGTGTAGCCGTCGTTTCCACCGGCAAGACTGATCAGGATAACGCCGGATGAATCACCGCAGGTTGAGTTGGTAACGATGAGGGAACTGATGACGACAGGATCATCGCAGGGGGCTGGCTGTGGAGCGCAATAAACACGTGTAAACGAAAACAGACAGGTTACGGAGAAGAGGCCGGCAACAACCCGGAGTGTGTTGATTTTCATGTGACGACTTGGACCGGAAGCCCGGAAAAATAATAAAAGTTAAAAGGTAAATTTAACCCGGCGCGGATAAAAAGGGATTAAAATAAACATATCAAAAGTAAGGCGAACCAATAGTATCCCCCCCGTTATTTCCCTTTTAATGTAACAGGCAGAAAAATAATGCCAAAATCATTTTCGAAAAAACAAAACGAAAAAGACATTATAACTCACTGTATACCTGAAACTTAAATCAATAAACAGCAAAAATATTTTCCGACAAAGGTCATAAAATGTCCTTTTTAATAGACCTGAAGTCGTATACTTTTGTATTGTGGATTGGGGTATGTCCCAAACATTCTTCGACCCACAGCAAGCCGGAACAAATTCCCGGCCACTTTCTCCCCAAGGTTGCCGCTCCAACTAACCGACAGTACCGGATTTTCACAAATAACAACCGCTTTCTCGCAAAAACTACGCCGCTATGGAACTGAGCAACATGATCCAATTTCTCGGAAAACTCCCCTTACTTACGCCCCTCAGCGAAGCCGAACTGGAAGACCTTGCCAAGATTGCCTATTGTCGGCGAGCGCCAAAGTTCCAGTTTATTTTTATGCCCGACGAACCGGCAGATTATATTTATCTGCTTATCAAGGGCCGGGTAAAAACAGGTACATTCTCACAGGATGGCCGCGAGGTGATCAAAGAAATACTCCAGCCCGAAATGCTCTTCGGCGATCTGGCACTTGCCGGTGAAACCAAGCGCAGTGAGTTTGCACAGGCGCTGCACGATGAAGTGGAATATCTGGCCATAAAGATCAGCGATTTCCAGCAATTGATGCAGCAAAACCAGCGACTCGTTTTCGCCTGTTTACAGCACCTCACGCAACGCCTCCAGCGTGTAGAGGAGCGACTGGCAAAACTCGTACTGAAAGATGCCCGCGAACGGATCATTGAGTTCCTGGTCGAAACGGCGGGTAAAGAAGGGCGCCGCGTGGGTTTTGAAACCCTGCTCAAACACCATCTGACCCAACAGGATATTGCAAATCTCACGGGTACCAGCCGTCAGACCGTAACCTCCGTACTCAACGATTTGCGCAAATCGAACCTGATCTATTTTAACCGGAACAGCATTTTGATCCGCGATATTGAGAAATTAGCCTGACAACCTACCATGCAAATAAATACGCTGCAAGTTTGATTCGCAGAAGGCTTCCTTATCCGGAAGCCTTTTGCATTTTATAGCAGATTTTTTCAGAATATTTGCCGGACAAAAATGACTTTTCTCATCTCTAAAACCACCACCACATGCGCCTGTTACCGATTTTCCTGTTCACCTTCCTGAGTGCCACTGTCTTTGCCCAAAACACCGATCCCGCATTTTCATCCCGGCAGTTGCACTACCTGCTCAAGGAGAAGGTCCGCATCAGGGATATCCCCGCAGCCATTGAACTGTTCAGACAACATCCCGAACTGATGGTGCAGGACGCTGCCGCTACCGAAATATCCGGAGTTGCCGATCGTTCGGCCGAGATACTGATCCATGGCGACGACAAAGCGGAATCCGAGGTTCATGCAGCCATTAACCCGACAGACACCAGCAACATCATCGCTGCTGCCATACTGCAGGATGCCAACAGCGCAACCAGTCCGCTCAAAATATCGGTATATTACACCAAGGATTTTGCCCAGACCTGGCAATCCAGCAACATCGTTTTCAGTCCAAATTCCAGCGACGGCTTTGTAGCGGGTGGCGGCGATCCGGTTCTTGCCTTCGACAAATCAGGTAAAGCCTATATTTCATGGCTTGTGCTGACCGTCAATTTATTTGGCGCCCAACCCGTGAAACTGGCCCTGTACTACTCCGTTTCGACCAACAAAGGTCAAACGTGGACTTCCCCTGTCGTAATTGATTTCGGCACCATCTCGCTCGATGTGCTTTCCGGCGGCAATGGCACCGGGTCGCTTGTCGACAAACAATGGATGGCGACCGACCGCTCCGGCTCCATCTATGAAGGCAATCTGTATGTGTCTTACACCCGTTTTGACATCATTGATTCGAGCACGGTCAATTCAAGTATCCTGGTAAAAACCAAACCCAAAAACAACAACAATTTCGGGGCCGCGGTGAAAGTCCACCAGGGCACCTATGGCACCATACAGTTTTCCAGTATCGATGTGGACGACCAGGGTAATGTACACCTGCTGTTTTTCGCCGGGAACAGCGATGATGACCTGGCCCTGTATTACACCGGTTCCGGCGACGGCGGCGCCACGTTTCAGCCGGAAATAAAAATATCGGACGTACACTTTCCCGGTGTAGGCGAATCGGCGCTTAATCCCATTGAGGGCGTTGCAGCGGACCGCCTCTATCCTTGTCCCCACATACAAAACAATAAAAATCCCGGCACCCTTTTCGCTGCCTGGTGCTCCGACGGTATCTCCCAG
>ERZ724521.12-NODE-12-length-61038-cov-12.033157_pt1 | contig 61038 bp, 48 predicted proteins | sample MGYA00376054_ERZ724521 | MGnify/ENA primary metagenome ERZ724521 (study PRJEB28724, sample SAMN07190883) | activated sludge metagenome | isolation source: activated sludge of sewage treatment plant in Hong Hong | place: Hong Kong | collected 2016-03-17 ... | reverse complement strand
TTAGGGTGGTCAATTAAAATTGGATTGAGGTGGTCAATTAGAATGGATTTTACATAATACTTGATATCTGAGGCATTTCATTTAAAATAAATTATTGATTTGTAAAATCATCATAAATATACAATAATTATTTTGAGTAATATTTTTCTACTATCCTTATATATTTTACTCCAATACACTTTTCAGATTGGTGATGTAAAACTAAAAATAGTGTTTTATGGTGATCCGGAATATCACTACCATTTTTGGGGTAGCTTACAACAATAAGCTGCTTCATAGAAATTATACATATCAATAATCTAATTTTTTAATCTGATAATGGATCTAAGCCCACTTGTTTTCTCCATTCATTTGTCATATTCATATTTTCTAATTTATAAAGCCCTAAAATATTTCCAAATGAATCAACTTCAAATTGAGTTCCATATCTTTGATACCCCTTTTCTTTTAGACTTATTTTATCCCAAAGCAGAGCAAACATTTCCCAGCTTATTTCTTTATCTTCGCACGCCTTCTGGAACAATGGCAGGTATTTTTTTTGGTATATTAAATTATCACTATGAATCACAATAAAAGGAATTACGTCATTGCCTCTTGTTCCGAATTTTTCTTTTGATGGAAATCCCATATTATTATAAATTAAATCTGCCTCTAATTCTAATTTATGTTGGTGTTTGCCATCTAAAATAAAATCACATTTAGTTTTATTAAAATCGCCAGTATAATTTAATACCGTATAGTGATTTATTGCCCGATACTTCTGATCTTCACACCATAGGGAATCTAGTGAAAAACTCAGAGTATTATTTTTATAAAATCTATTTTTTATCCTATCTTCTAATCGCTTTTTCATTTTCATATTTTTTATCTCAATTGTCCAACAATCAAATAAACTATAAATTGCAGAGTTTTTTGTTACATTTTTTAACCAAAGTAGCAAATTTTTCCACGCAGTATGGTCATCATTTCTATTGAGCGCACACATAGCTTCTGTGTAGTATTTTTGAAAAAGTTTATCTTCTGATTTCTTTATGTTTACTTTCCTATCATTTCTATTTATTTCCTGCATTGAATATTTTTCACCATGAATTTGGGTAATGATTTGATTAGAATCTATACCAACTTCAATCAATTTAGCCACAACTGATTCTACTCTTTATTTACTAAGGTCTAAATTTTTATCGCCCGATTTATCGGTGTATGAGTTTAAAATTAATATATCTTGATCTGATACTACTTTCTTTAAGTCATAAAATAATGAATCATAGCTTTCGTCAATAGTGTATTCATTCAAAGAAAAGTAAAGTGAAGTATCAATTCTATTTAACAATATTTTATTTGAATTGTTAAAAACAAAATCATTACATACATATTCGAAATTTCTCTCGCCATCCATTCGCTTTGAAACAAGAAGATCATGTAATTCAAATTTATAAGAACAAAATGCACATGGTTTTTTGTTTAATTCTTCATTACTATGAAAGACACCAATAACAATATAGTTAGGTTTACACAATGGTCTAAAATTAAATTCAACTTGAAAAATGGAATCCGTTACTAAATTATCTAGATGATAAATTTTTTCACTCCAAATTTCATACGGATTATTAATAATATATTTTGTAAACGCAACTCCTAAGTGTTTTTTATAAAATTCAGAATAATTATAAGAGTCAAAGACTTTTATTTTTAAAGAAATCTTGTATTCTATACCTGGTTCAATTAAGTTATTCGTTGACAAGTAAATATAAGATCCATATCCTACTCCAAACTTATTACTAGAAACCCAAGGAGTTGGTGAATAAACACCTGTTATAGGGTAATTTTTGTACTCCTTTTTAGTCATATAAAATTCGGTTAATTTTGCACTATTAGAAATTTTACTATTATAAGTAATTAAGTTTTGTGCAAAACCAATATGAATAATACACATAAATGTGGAACCTAAAAATGCATTTTTTATAGCTATACTATTTAATAACATAAAACATTAATGATTGTTTTATACTTTTCATTAATGTGTTGTAAACAATTAAAAACCGGTATCAAAATATATTAGTTTGATCCGATTATTATCTGTATGTTATCCACAACACATGTAAACTCCAAGATCAGGATCATTCTCGGTAGATGCAGGTCGTCCAGTAGTCTCTACTACATGAACAGCACCGGTCGATGTTGTATGTGCCCAATCTCTTCTATTTGCAGAAGCTGTATCTACACCACCTCCATAAATATACTTTGAGTTTAAAAATTCGTACTTTAGTAATTTTTTAAATTCATCAAACTTTAACATAATTTATAAATTATAGTTACACTTCTCCTTCTCTTTTCATCCGCTCTCGACAATGGTCGGCCAAGCATGGTTAAGGAGTTATTCCTTTCAAAGCTACAACATTTCTACGACGTCTATTAGATTTATTTTCACTTTTGCTGATACAAACTTACATTGCCCTTGACCGATAAAATCGGATAATGAAATGATTTTTAAAAATATCCTCATATAGTTCTGCTCGCCTTTGATTTTGGATTTATCCACAAAGCCACTGGCAAACACTTTTTCTGTTTTGTAATAAAACCTTTTCCGGGTCTTGCAGTATTTGATATCCGCATCCATGCTCTTCATGCATTCTATTATTTCATATACGGTACTTCTTGTCAATCCCAATTTTATAGCCAACTCATCAGGTGTTCCTGTGGCTTTTAATCTTATTAATTGATCAACTCGCTCTATTGTTTTTTAATTTTTCTAAAGCTTCTGAGGTCTTCTCTTCAGAGATATAAATAGATTTTTTCATTAAAATATTTCCCAAATATTTCACTCGATGCCTTACAAACAAATTCCATGCTTTTGGTAGCAGACCATTCTATCCTAGATGGTAAATTTAGGAAATTGTAGGTGATGTTTTGGGTTTTGTGGTTTGAATTTCTGGAAAAGAACTGACAGTAGCTTCAAAGGAGGAAATGCAAGCCCTACAGGCTTGGTTTTTTCCTTTCTTTCATCTCCGCACTTCGTGCGGTCATTCACGTGGAAGCCCTTTAGGCTTCTTCATGTGAATCCGTTTTTATGTAAGCCCTACAGGCTTGGTTATTTATTTTTTTCTTCTCCGCACTGCGTGCGGTTATTCACGTGGAAGCCCGTTAGGCTTCTTTTTTTTCATGTGGAAGCCATGTAGGCTTCTTCTCCGCAGTTCGTGCGGTTATTCACGTGGAAGCCTTGCAGGCTTCTTTTTTACTCACGTGGAAGCCTTGCAGGCTTCTTTTTATTCACGTGGAAGCCTTGCAGGCTTCTTTTATTCACTTTGAAGCCTTGTTGGCTTCTTTTATTCATGTGCAAGCTATTTAGGCTTCTTTTGTCGGAAACATTCAAGCCCGAAGGGTTTGAATGTGAATTGCCTCGCATTCCATGCGAGGCAATTCATGAAGAGGTTTTGCAAGCCTGTAGGGCTTGTATGTGAAATCTTCCTCTTCTATTCAAGATATCTCTCATCATATTGAATGTTGTTTTCTTCAAGAGCCAACAGCAATTCATCTTTAGATGTGAGCTTTTTATGGTGTGCCTCCTGATTTTTGACATATTCTATCAGGTTATTTAAGGCAGAATTGCTATAAGTTATTGCACAATAGCCATTTTGCCAGCCCTGAAAATCGGGAAAGAGCTGGGTTTCTTTTATAAAATTGCTTGATGACACTTTGATGCATTGCACCAATGTGGAAAGGGCCACCGTTGGGTGCAGGTGGGTAAGAATATGAATGTGATCCTCAACGCCATTTATTCGATATAAATGACAGTTTTTGTTCTTTATTAAGCCTGCAATGTGTTTAAACAGTTCTTCCCTACCTTCCTTTTTTAGGCAAGGGGCTCGGTGTTTTGGGCAAAATACAATTTGATATAAAATTTGGGTGTACGTGCTCATAGCGTTTTATTTCAAAGTTATTGGATAATGATCAAAAAGGCAAGTACTTTAACTTTTTAATAATATATCTAAGTTACCGCTTTATTGCCTATCACTTCTTACTTTGACACAACCTTTCTGTCAGGGAAACGTGAAATACGAATGCATTTTGAATGTTTAGGTATCTGAATGGATTTTCACTAGTTTATAAATCACAAATACAGAAGTTTACTATTCCTTAACATAATTCCACTATTCAGGCTATTTCAAATAACCCAATTCAACAGCTCGCACCAAATCTCGAATTAAGAGCTTTTTGTAAACAGGCACAGCTTTAAGTCCCAAGAATTCCATTAGACTAAAACCTTCTCCTTTAAAATACTCATCAAAATTAAAGTATTTAATATCCACATTGAATCGTTTAGCAAATAAACTTATAAACTCAGAAGCATCATCACCATATATATTTAAATCGCTTTGCAGGTCAGTAGTCAAAAAAATAGAACCCCTATCCAAGCCAAATTCAGAATCCAAAATCTCAACAATCTTTAAAAAATTATTCTCCATATTTTATAAAATTATAAACCAACTTACATAAGTCCAAGATAAATATCTCTCAGCTCGCTATCTTTCTTAGCTTCATCCATTGCATAACGATTTATATCATACCATGTCAAAGCAACTCCAATAGGTTGAACAGTTCTACCAAGAAACCTCCCTAAAGAGTTAGTCCCAGTTAATTTAACCAAGCTCTTACCAAATTGTCCATTTCCAAATAATTTAGTAAATCTAATAGGTAGAAATTTACCCAATATTAAAGAAGAAAATGAAGAACCAGTTTTGGAACCTAAATACCCATAAGGCTTAAGAAAGTTAAATTTTTTGCCAGATAAAAATAACAATGGACCTTTACTATTCCATACTAAGTTTCGCCATTCTTTGTTGCTTAAAACAGTCCAATTATCATTTTCACAAGGAGGTTTTCCTTGACACCCACAATTACAATTAAAAGTTGTACTTTCGTTTTCCGCATCTTCAATATCTGTTGGTATATTTCCCTTTTTCTTTCCTATAACAACTCTGATTGGCATACCATTCTCATCTCTTATGATCTCACGAGATTCTTCACCATCATCTGAATTTGCTTGATTGTTATTTGTATTCCCGCTTAGACTTCTAACATTCGGATCATTCATCGCCGCATTAAAAAGTGCATCCTCAGATGCCATGCCAGTAGGGTCTATACTAATAATTGGGTTATTTTCTACATAATTATAGGGTGACCATGAAGATGAAATCTCCCCCATCGGGTCCACCACATGCCACCTGCCTATCACCGCATCATAAAACCTGGCTCCGTAATCGTACCACTTGAGGTCGTGGTCGGCGTTGAGTTCTTTGTAGTTGTAGAGGTAGTTGTTATCCTTTGGTTCCATTGGCATTAGCAGTAAAAATAAGCTTTTAGTCCCAAAGTAGATTTCTCGATGCTGCGATCCGGTTGGTCGCAGTTCCCTCCCTATCGAGTGCCTTTGTGGCACTCGATTTTTGCCTTGCAGGCAAAATCAGTCGGTCATTCATCATCCACGGCCCTTCATGCGCCATGCCGAAAGCATAGTAGTGGTTCTCCTGGTTGATTTCATTGGTAGTTGCATTATTGGTTACGTCAATTTTACCGTTTGCGTCGAGATCTGTAAACGTTACCCTGGCGTTACCAAGATGGTCCTTTATACTAAATTCCGTGCGGTAAGTAGGTGTAGTGGTACCTGTATTGGTATTAAAAAACCTGCCTTCACCATGATAAATGGCTTCTACCCTGCGGTTCAGGCCGCTGGCGCTGTTGTACTCAATGCCTCCTACGTAGTGTTGGATGTAGTTGATGGTAGCTCCCGTTTTTACTGTTTTTGCCAATTTTTCTCCCGATGCTGAATAAATAAATTCTATGCTTTTGGTAGTAGACCATTCTATCTTGGATGGTAAATTTAGGAAATTGTAGGTGAGTTTTAGGTTTTGTGGTTTGAAATTCTGGAAAAGAACTGAGTATAACTTAAAACGAGGATATGCAAGCCCTACAGGCTTGGATTTTTTCTTTCTTTCATCTCCGCACTTCGTGCGGTTATTCACGTGGAAGCCTTTGCAGGCTTCTTCATGTGCATTCGTTTTTATGTAAGCCCTTCAGGCTTGGATTTTTTCTTTCTTTCATCTCCGCACTTCGTGCGGTTATTCACGTGGAAGCCTTTGCAGGCTTCTTCATGTGCATTCGTTTTTATGTAAGCCCTTCAGGCTTGGATTTTTTCTTTCTTTCATCTCCGCACTTCGTGCGGTTATTCACGTGGAAGCCTTGCAGGTTTCTTATCCGCACTGCGTGCGGTTATTCACATGGAAGCCTTGCAGGCTTCTTCTCTGCACTCTGTGCGGTTATTCACGTGGAAGCCTTTTAGGCTTCTTTTATAGGATGCATTCAAGCCCGAAGGGTTTGAATGTGAATTGCCTCGCATTGCATGCGAGGCAATTCATGAAGAGGTTTTGCAAGCCTGAAGGGCTTGGATGAGATTTTATCCGGACCCCCAAATTGACTGGACCAAAATTTTAATTTTCTTTGTCGGATCCTTGCGAATTCGTAATTGTCCCCACCCCTTAATTCGTAATTGACGAATTCGTAATTACTCCAATCTCGTAATTCGTAATTGACAAATTCGTAATTCTCCACCTTTTTTCTTATCATTGTACTCCATTAGGGATCCTGGGTATGAAGCACATTATTAGCAACTCCTTTCTTTGGCTGGCCTCTTTGGCGCTTACCTTGTTTTTTCGCCTCCCTTCCACCGCCCAAAACTGCAATTTTACCATCACCGTGCCAGACGACATTACCCTCTGCAACGAAGGATTTGTAAATCTCAACGGACAGATCACAGGGGATTATCTTACTTTTCACTGGAATGGCAGCAATGGCTACTACAATGACCAAAGCCTCAACCCCAATGTGTGGGTCACTGAAACAACAACTTTTACATTGGCAGCGGGCTATAATTCTACGACCAACCTGATCAACAATGGCGATTTTGAGGATGGGGCAACGGGCTTCACCACTCAATATGCGCTGACTTTTCCGGGCTATACCTGTCCCAACGGCAACCAGGTATGGGGATTGCTGGGCTGTGAGGGTACTTATTTTGTAGGGCCAAGTTCCTCAGCTGTGCATACCAATTTTGCCAATTGTACACCCCACGGTGGTAGTAATATGATGATGCTCAACGGTGCTTCTTCGCTGCAGGAACTGTGGTGCCAGACCATTGCTGTAATGCCCAATACAGACTATGTATTCCAGGCATTTGCAACATCCATCGAAAGCAGCAGTCCCGCCATCCTTCAATTTGCCATTGATGGAACCCTGCTGGGCTCGCCGTTTGCGCTTTCTGCCACTACCTGCAACTGGCAGGAATTTTATGAAATTTGGAACTCAGGGTCCAATACCAGCATAGAAATTTGTATTACCAATCAGAATACTGCGGGTGGAGGCAACGATTTTGCACTAGATGACATCTTTTTTGGGCCTATTTGTAAAGATTCGATGGACTTTACGGTCTATGTATCTGAAATGCAAGTAGAGCCGCCTTCGGATGGTTTCATCGATTGTACCACTCCAGCGACACAGCTGGAAGTAACAGCTTTGCCAACAGGTAATAACTATGTATATGAATGGCAAACTACCAACGGCAATATTACTTCTGATCCCTTTGCTTCGGTCATTGAGGTAGATGAAGCTGGACTGTATCAGGTAACTGTAACCGATGAATTGGGTTGCTCATTAAGTAATTTCGCTTATGTAGATGCCTTCCTCGATGAACCGGTACTTGATATTTCGGGTGATGATGAAATTTCATGCGCTGAACCTTCCGCAATCCTGGAGGCAGGAGCCAATGAGGCGGTTGATGAATTTGTATGGACCCTACCCGATGGCAGCATGGCGACCGGTATTGAAATTACCACCACACAGGAAGGATGGCACTATGTGGAAGCCCAAAACAGCAATGGTTGTACGGGACTTGACTCTTTCTATGTTTCTTACCTCAATACTCAATTTGTATATGACGTACAGTCATCAGGACCGCTGAGTTGCTCCGATTCATTGACAACGCTGCACATCAACAGCAACAGCCTTTACGATAGCATTGCATGGTCAGGGCCCGGCATAGTGAATGTCTCGGCAGATCAAACAACGGCGCAGGTAAATGTAGCTGGTACCTACCAATTTACTTTTTACTACGGAGAAAGTTGTCATTATTCCGATGCAACAACCGTAGCGGCGATTGCTCCCAACTTTCAATACAGCCTTCTTTCACCAGATACGCTGGATTGTCATACACTTCAGGTCGCGCTTTCATCAACATCATCAAATGGAAATTCCGTAACATGGAGTTTTAATGGTCAAATATTGCCAGGAGCCTTGGCGGATACAGTAGGTATTTACACCGCCACCATCCGGGATGCAAAGGGCTGTATAAAACAAGATAGTGTAATTGTAGCCGGAAATTATACCTTGCCCAACGCGACGGTAACTGTGGATACCATCGACTGTATTACCAATTCGGGTTCCTTTCACATTGACACTACCAGTGCTGAGACCTGGCTTTGGCACGGACCCGGTGGCCAGAAACAAGATGAAATCTTGACCAACTTCTCAACAGATGGCAACTATACCCTGGTGTTGGAAGGAATAAATGGATGCAGAGATAGCCTCCTTTATAACCTGCCATCAGACATAAACTTTCCATCCATTGAATTTATTACCCAAGGCATCACATGTGCAAATCCTGAAGGCAAAATCGACATCCAAAGCAACCTACCCGCCAACATCCGGTGGCAAAGATGGGATGGGCTTACCGGCACAGGTAATCAGATTGCCTCGCAGGTAGCTGGTAATTACACAATCTGGGCTACTACTCCCCAGGGCTGTGAAGCGCAGGCAGAGGTTGTGTTGCCCATTGATACCCTTGCACCAGTTGTTTTTGCTTTTGTAAGCGACACACTCAACTGCATTCGTAATTTTTGCAACCCGACAGTATCAGCATCCGCCCACCAACACTTCTTATGGCAAGGTCCTGCTGTACTTGACTCTACCCTGCTACCCGCCTTTGGAGCCGGTGGCATTTACACGCTAACCATAACGAGTGCCAATGGTTGTAAAAAGAGCACCCAGGTGGTGGTTCCCACCGATTACGAAAAACCTAATGCGAGCATTCAATTTTCTGATCTCAGTTGCCTGCAGCCGGTAACCGAACTTATCATCAACGAAGATGCGGCTTATCTGTACCAGCTTACCTATCAAAATATTACCCAAACCATTGGCCACAACCACAACCTCTCTGAGCCTGGCGGCTATATTCTCCACGTAATCGCCAACAATGGCTGTGATACCAACCTGGTATTTGATGTAAAAGGACACTTTGAAAAACCGGATATTGATATCCGAAATATTCACCTCGATTGTTATCATCCCAAAGAAATGGTAAGCAATCAGGCCATTAACTCCAACTTTGTTAATTATGAGTGGAAGCTGGCCAATGGCATTATAACCACCCCTATTGTTGAGGTATCTGAAGCCGGCACCATAGAGCTAACGCTCACCAATGAATGGGGATGCATCTCTGCAGACACAGCACAGGTTACGGTCGACTTCACCCCACCCTCCATCCTGCTGAGTCCGGAACGAACCATCTTATGCAGTAAATCCGATCTCGACATCCTTGTAACAAATGTGATGGATGGCTATCAATACGGTTGGAGAGACAGTGTAGGAACCATCGTATCGTCGCAGTCGGCTATTAAAGTAACAAAACCCGGTACTCTGGACTTACTTGTCATTAACACCATCAATGGCTGCAAAGAAAGTGTGGAGTTAACTGTACACCATCAAGGTAAACCCGAAGAAATTAATTTTGAAGTAGAGCAGGCCATTTGTTTTGGTGACAAGGCAAGTCTTGTGGTAAATGACATCAGTGGAGGACAGTCCCCCTATGTTATTCAATGCAATGAAAATTCACTTATAACCGGTAAAGATCATGTATTAGAAGCAGGCAACTACTTGCTTTCTGTAGTCGATAAAAACGGATGTAAAACGGATACCCAGTTGGTAGTAGATGCGGTATATCCTTTTAAAGTTTATGCAGGCGAGGATACAGTTATCCAATTGTTCAGCACTTACCAGCTGGAGGCAAGTTATCAATTAAATGGCAACACCATCGATCAATTGGTGTGGCACGCCGATCCCAGCTTAAGTTGCACAGCATGCGAGTCGCCTCTTGCCAGTCCCCAGGGCCAAACCTCTTACATTGTTGAGCTTACCAATCAGAATGGCTGTGTGGATCGCGACACGGTTACCATTCGAGTGCGGTTTGACAAGGGAGTCAGCTATCCCAACATCATAAGGTTTGATCAGGGTAGCAATCATCGTTTTACGCTATACAATAAATACGCTTCCATTGATAAGATCAACTTCTTACGCGTCTACGACCGATGGGGCAACCTGGTCTTTGTAAGAGAGCAATTCCCCGACAGCCAACCCGATCTCGGCTGGGATGGCAGTTTCAATGGCAGGCCACTGGTTCCGGGGGTCTATGTATGGGTGGCAGAAATTACCTATAAAGACGGCAGTGAAGAAGCCCTCAGGGGGGATGTTACTGTAGTTCGGTAGACCGGATTACCGCTGACGGCTGTCCGGCAACCGCCGTCCGGCAACCGCTGTCCGACGACCGCTGTCCGACGACCGCTGTCCGACGACCGCTGTCCGACGACCGCTGTCCGGCCTGTCTAACTGGCGTTAGCCAGGTAGATGTCCGTTAGCCGTGAGCTATCATCGGTTATCCGTTGTCCGTGAGCCGCCTGTCTAACTGGCGTTAGCCAGGTAGATGAGCGGTTGGCCGTGAGCCGTCATCGGTTGGCCGTGAGCCGTCATCGGTTGGCCGTGAGCCGTCATCGGTTGTCCGTGAGCCGCCTGTCTAACTGGCGTTAGCCAGGTAGATGAGCGGTTGGCCGTGAGCCGTCATCGGTTGTCCGTGAGCCGCCTGTCTAACTGGCGTTAGCCAGGTAGATGAGCGGTTGTCCGTGAGCCGTCATCGGTTGTCCGTGAGCCGTCATCGGTTGTCCGTGAGCCGCCCCCTACACCGCTAGTGCGGCGTAGGGACAAGCCTGTCTAACTGGCGTTAGCCAGGTAGATGAGCGGTTGGCCGTAAGCAGTTAAAAACACGTATAAATACGTATAGCGGGCTAAGGGTAGTAATTTAAATTTGCCACATCTTTTCAGACAGAAAGTCTCAGAAAAGAACACTTACACCTAAAGCACTTTTTGTTTGTGAAGCCGGAAATGCCTGTTTTTTTTTTGAATCTTCAACAAGTGAGCACGACGTTTGTAGTCATGTAAACTTGTGAAAATGAATGGTTCTTCCCAAAAAGTTTTCCTGTAAAAATGGCGTTTCCGGCCTAACTCTTAAGTAAAAGGTAAACATAGATCTTGTCAAGACCCCATAGACGAGACTGAAAATAGCCGAATCCGGCGTATATAAAATCTGACAATAGAAAGGAGGCAGCATTGCTGGGCATGTATTCATGCTTTTGAGAGCTTACTCAGTTGTGCAAGACCCTAATGCATTATACATTATCAAAAAATGTCATCTGTTATCAGAATTATTGTATTTTTATGCCTTCCCAGGCACGTTATTTGAATTTTATCAAACTTAAAATACTATTTTATCATGAAATTTAAGACTATTTTACCCTTATTTGGCATTGTATGCACGATTCTGGCTTGCAATCCCTCTTCTGATCCCAAGCCTCATGAATCACCGGCACCCAAAGTTACTTTAGACGCCGATACCATCTCTCAAGCACAATTTGATATGTGGACAGCAGCCTGGGATTCAATGGGATCTAATTATTCTGATACCGCGCTGGTAAAATACTATACCATGCCTGTTGTTGATCTGGCAGCCGTTTTAGGAGAGAGGGCTACCGGTGTGCGATTTTATCAGGGCTTGGAAGTGATTGCTCCTGGCCAGTTGAAAGCACACCTGATTGCGGTTGGGCTGGATGAGAGTAAAACCATAATACCCAAGTATTACGACTATTCAAACCCTTGTCCACCATACTGCCAATAGTTTAAAGGTATGTTGCTAAGCTTTATGCAGGTAGGTCTTTTTGTAGGCAAAATTTCCATCTTTATTGGCTTGTTGGTATCATTGTTGATCTTGATTGACTTTAAAAAACTGCCTGTATTTTTCAGACTACTGGCCCTGTTTTATATAGGGTCAGCTTCTATTGATCTTATCAACCACAGCTTTGCAGTATCCGGGCTCAACAATCTTTTGTTTGTTCATTTATTTACCTTCATAGAGTTTTGTACCATGACTTTGTTTTTCAGAGAGGTAAGTAAGATGCACAATTCGAGGCTAAATTTTGAGCTACTGATCTGGCCGGGCCTAATTTTTATCATTTTAAATACCTTGTTCATCCAGGGCCTGGATATGTTTAGTTCCTATTCGGCTTCCATGGTGGCGGCAATGGTCATTGTTTTGTCTGTCCGATTTTTGTACCACACCATGGATTCAGAACCAAGCCACCAGCTTACTTTATCTAAAAAAGTGATTGGGTTGTTGTTGGTGTATTATTCAATTTCGCTGGTAGTGATAACCTTCTCCAATGAAATGTTGTCCATTCCCAGAGAGTGGCAAAATGGGGTCTGGTTTATCCGTGGCATTGTATTATTGTTATTTAGGGTAATGATAGGAATCTATTACTGGCAATATTTTAAGCATTCAAATTTATTGTCCGCAGCATGAAAGATGTCAACCTGATCATTACCATATTAAGCGCCTTGATTTTCATGATGGGTATATCTTTGTTGGTTATATGGTTTTTCAGCAAAGGACAGAAAAAAATCATGAAAGCCAGGATGCTGCAAAAGGAACAGGAACTCAACTTCCAGAAAGAGTTGCTCGACAATACCATCCGCATCCAGGAAGAGGAACGAAATCGAATAGCCTCAGAATTGCATGACGACATCACCTCTCAGCTCAACATCATCCACCTCAATTTGCATGTGCTTAAAAAAGATTTGGGAGGGCCAAATCACAACAATCCTGTGTTGGAGCAAATTGAGTCTTCTCTTGCATCGAGTATCGACAGGTCGAGAAAAATGGCGCATGAGCTCATGCCACCCCTGCTTCAAAAATTTGGAATCACGTATGTGCTACAGGAATTGGAGAATAGTGTGAATCAATCCATGGCACTTCAAATGCAAGTATCTTCCAGCCACCTCATTGGCTTCGAAACGGTGCATGACCAATTGCACCTTTATCGCATCATTCAGGAATTGATCAACAATACATTAAAATACGCCAACGCTAAAAACATCAAAATATCTTTTAAAAACGAAGGTGACCAGCTCTGCATGAATTACAGCGACGATGGCAGGGGCTTTGTACCTTCTGAAATTAAACCAGGGTCGGGCTTAAAAAATATCCAAAGCCGATGCCAGTTGCTCAAAGGAAGTTTTGAAATCAACCCAATGCATGAGAAATCCGGATTTCACGCAAAGTTCTTATTCTCAAAAAATGGAAACAATTAAAATTGGCATCGTAGACGATGAAAAATTATTTATAAAAGGAATGCAAATGATCCTCGAAGCAGAGCAAGATCTAAATGTGTGTTATGTTGCTCCCAATGGCAATGTATTTCTTGAAGATGTCAAAGCAGGTCGATGTCAAATTGATGTGGTCTTACTTGATTTGTCAATGCCCGAAGTAGATGGAGTGGATGCCTTACAAAAATGTGTCGGTCTCAATGCACCTTTCAAAATCATCATCCTCACATCCCATTTCAATGATAGCATGATCATCAAGATGCTGGATGAAGGTGCTTCCGGCTTCCTGGCCAAAAATGAAGATCCCGTAGTGGTGATTGATACCATTCGTAAAGTCATACAAAAAGGCTTTCATATCAATGATTACATTCTAAACCTGGTCCGCCACCGCAGGTTAAATAGCAAAAAGAAGGTAATTCAAACTGATCTTTCCCTTCGAGAAATTGAGGTGCTAAAATTGATTTGTGAAGAATACACCAATAAAGAAATTGCAGATAAACTTTTCATCTCCACCCGCACAGTAGAAGGCCACCGCAAGAGCCTGCTCGAAAAAATTGAATGTAAAAATACGGCCGGCTTGGTCATTTATGCCATCGAGCATGGATTGATTGAGGTAAATGTTTTGAGGTTTCGATAAGAAGCCATAATTCCGCAAAGCAGCAAGCAATACGTATAAATACGTGTTTTTTCACCCCCAAAAACTACGTATCGGGGTCCAAAAATGAAAGAATATCTTTGTAAGCATGTTGGAATGGAAATGCCTCTATTTCAATTTTAGGCCACCTTATTCTAATACAGGTGCTAACTGTAAGAAGAAGAAAGGCGTGAAATACTATCTGTGTTGCCAAATGCCATGAATTAGTGCCGATGACTAAGTCCAAGAGTATAGTCGTTCAATATCCTCAATTCAGCTACCAGTAAAATCTATTGAACACTATCTCCTGTTCTGTTGGCAAGCAGTGAAACCATATCTTTGTATTCCAGTATATTTTTTGAAGGCTGCTCCATTTTCAGAGCTGCCACTACCATTGCACTGGCCACAGCTTTTGCATCAATGGGTTTGTATCTGGATGGAATTAAAAAAGAAAGTGATTTCATCAATGCCTGTCCGATCCTTTCACCCAGTCGGAATTCATTTCTTTGTCCCAACAACATAGAAGGACGGAAGATAGATATAAATGGAATGGAAGTCGATAAAACAGCATCTTCAACCTCGCCTTTGATTTTTAAATAAAAATTGGAAGCCCTGGCATCTGCACCTACCGATGATACCAGTAAAAAATGTTTACAACCCTGGCTTGCTGCATAGGCGGCGGCATTGACGGGAATGTCATAATCCACTTTGCGATAAGCCACCAGATCGCCCTTTACTTTTGCCTGGGTAGTGCCAATCGAGCAAAAGACCACATCAACACCCGATAACGCATTTCGAAAGGAGGTTTCGTTTTGAAAATCAACGTGAATCTGACGCACTTTTTGCGATGAAATATCAAGTTCTTTTCTAACCAAAAGTACAATTTCAGATATAAATCCACTTTTGATCAATGTATCTACAATATGCCCTCCAATTAAGCCGGAGGCTCCAATAACAGCGGCCTTCATTTTTTTATTTCGTTGTTTTGTTAATAAATTGAATGACACCTTCCATGAATACTTTTTGATCGTCCCACATAGCCAAGTGACTGCCATTGGGGCAATAGAGGTATTGTCCATTTTTCACCATCTTACTCTGCGCTTCCATTGCCTTTGGATCCATGGTATCGTGTTTGGCTCCAACCATAAGGGTGGGTACCGTGATTTCAGGCAACCTTGTGCGAATGTCCCACTCAGCCAAACGACCGCTGATGCCAAATTCTGAAGGACCCTGCATAAGGGTATAAACAGTACCATTGACATGTTTCATAGCCCGGTTCAGGCCATCTGGCCACTTTTCGAGCCTGCAAATGTGTTGTTTGTAATAATTGGGAATCAGCAATTCCATATAACGAGGATTGGCAAAATCTTTTGCTGCCTCCAGTGCCCTGATTTCTTTGAGAACAGCTGCATCCATCTGCGGACCCAGTACATCGTTGGCATACTTTCCATATTCCGGCGCACTGGCCATCATATTGGCTACAATGAGCGCCTTCAGGTTTTTTTGATACTTAAGCGCATATTCCATTGCAAGGATGCCTCCCCACGAATTGCCCAAAACAATAAAATTGCTACTGTCTGCTCCTATGGCCTTACGCACCTGCTCCACCTCTTGTACAAACCTTTCGGTGGTCCAAAGGCTGGAATCGACAGGCTGATCGCTGTAGTAAGATCCCAGCTGATCGTATTGGTAAAACTCATAACCCTCTTTCAGAAAGGGCAGTTCAAAACACTCCATATACTCATGCGTCATAGCAGGGCCACCATGGAGCAGCAACACCTTTACTTTTGCATTGCTTCCAAAACGTTGGGTCCAAACTTCAAAATTGCCCACTGGCGTACTTATTGGAATACGCCTTACCCCGGAGGCGTCATACTCGGGTGGATAGGTAAAATAAGTAGCCATTTTCTCACAAGTCTGCCCTTCTTTGTGACCACACCCCATTGCCAAAATCAATAAGGAACAAACTATGATGCTTTGTAGGATTCTTCTCTTCATGTGCAAATTTATTTTAAGAATAAGCTAAATAATTCTCCTCTTCCACTTTTAAAATGGAAACCAATTTACACCTTTTTCCTATTCAATGTTAAAAAAAATTCCTTATCCCCCTCTGACTCCTCGTAATTTGAACTTCATGACTGACAGGTTGCAGCTAAGCTGCAAATCGAGATCCTAAATGGATCGAGATAGGGAAGGAACTGCGAAATACCTTTCGCAGCAACTCCGGCACCAATTCAGACCTACCATCTTTTAACTCCTAATCAATTCTCGTAATTTGAAATTCGTAATTGATCCGTAATTTTATAATTCGTAATTGATTTGTAATTCGTAATTGAATCCGTAATTTGTAATTCGTAATTGAATCCGTAATTTGAAATTCGTAATTGAACCCGTAATTTGAAATTCGTAATTAAATCCGTAATTTGAAATTCGTAATTAAATCCGTAATTTGAAATTCGTAATTAAATCCGTAATTTGAAATTCGTAATTGAATCCGTAATTTGAAATTCGTAATTGAATCCCCAAAACTTGCTCAACAAATTCTCGGCAGCTGTTCCCCCTGTAAAAAATTGACCACCCTGCTACCACCGATCTTACTTTGCATAACCACCTTACCCCGATGTTCGCTCGTGGTATGACCAATGATAGCAGCGGCACCACAAACATCATGGGCACGAAGAATGGTAAGTGCTTCATCTGCTCTTTCTGCTTTGACAACGGCTACGAAAACACCTTCATTGGCAACGTACAAAGGATCAAGGCCCAACATTTCGCAGGCACCACTCACTTCTTCAGCAATGGTTATGTCTTTTTGCCGGATATCTATGCCCAGACCTGTAATCTCGCTTAGTTCATTGAGTACCGATGCCAGGCCTCCTCTTGTAGCATCCCGTAAAAAATGAACATCTTTGCCCAGAAAATCAAGCATAGCCAATACAGGGTTTTTTAGTGAACAGGTATCACTTTTTACGGAGGTCTCAAATTCCAGTCCTTCACGAAGGCTCATTATGGCCACTCCATGCGCTGCAATGGGACCACTAAGGATGACCACATCACCCGCTCCTACCCTTTGGTGGCGGATATCGGCATGGGCGTGAACAACACCCACCCCCGTTGTATTGATGAAAATTTTATCCCCCTTGCCCTTTTGCACTACTTTTGTATCCCCGGTTACAATATCAATGCCGCAGTTGTCAGCTGCCCGACGGATGGACATGAGTACTTCCTTAAATTCATCAATGGCAAGGCCTTCTTCAAGGATGAAGGATAGGGTAAGGTAGCGCGCAGAAGCACCACACATAGCCAGATCATTGACAGTGCCGTGAATGGCCAGGTCTCCTATATTTCCTCCCGGAAAAAAAATTGGAGAAACCACGTATGAATCGGTGCTGATGGCCAGCTTGCCATGCAGGTCGAGGATGGCACCATCGTGCTGTTGATCGAGCATTGGATTTTTCAATACATCAAAGACTCCACTCTTCAGCAACTTGTGCGTAAGAATACCACCGCTGCCATGGCCCAGATTGATATGATCAAAATCAAATTGAGGTACCGGACATTCCAAATTCATTTTCATGATACTTCTATTGTAGGGTTGTTCCAGGCGGAAGAATAATGGAAGTAAGCCGCACATGCGCCTTCACTGCTTACCATGGGAGCACCAAGTGGATGCTCGGGCCTGCACTTTACACCAAAATTTGGACAGTCCATTGGCTTTTTAAGGCCCTTCATGATGGCTCCACTGATGCAATCCTTGTCCTCATCTACGGTGTCGAGGTTGAGATTAAATTTAAGTCTGGCATTAAATCTCTTATAACGATCGCGCACTTCAAAGCCGCTCATGGGTATAGGGCCAATGCCCCTCCACACTTTATCCGTAACTTCAAAAACATCAGTCAGGGTTTGTCTTGCCACTGTATTACCCGCTTCCTGTACACTCCTTACATATTGATTTTCTACCTCGTGTCTGCCTTCTTCCAATTGCGTAATGGTCATCAATATGCCCTGCAACAAATCAATGGGTTCAAAACCTGTGACCACTATAGGGCATCGGTATTTTTCGGCAATAGGGTAATACTCATCCAGTCCCATGATGGTGCAAACATGGCCGGCAGCCAGAAAACCATCGATCTTATTTTCAGGATCAGACAAGATGGCTTCCATAGCCGGGGGCACCAAAACATGGGATGCCAGAATGCTGAAATTTTCTGCACCCGCTTTATCGGCATGGACCACAGCAAGTGCATTGGCGGGAGCTGTGGTTTCAAAACCCACAGCAAAAAACACTACCTGTTTTTCGGGGTTGGCCATGGCCAGTTGCACCGCTTCCAAAGGCGAATAAAGAATGCGAACATCGGCGCCTCTGGCTTTTACTTCCAGCAGACTCAGATGGCTGCCCGGCACGCGCAACATATCTCCATACGAGCACAAAATCACATCTTGTCTTTGAGCCAGGTGGATGGCTTCGTCGATCACACCCAGGCTGGTAACACAAACCGGACAGCCCGGACCATGAACCAGGGTGAGCTCCTTGGGCAACAAATCTACAATGCCATTTTTAACAAGGCTGTGGGTCTGGCCTCCGCAAATTTCCATGAGGGTCCAGGGCCTACTCACCTTTTTGTGGATCTCTTGCATCAACACATCAAAGAGGTGCGGATCTCTGTATTCGTCTAAGTGTTTCATCAATGAAATTTAATCGTGGAATTGTAATGAATTTTATCAACCATCGTTGCCCTCCAACTGTTCTGTTACTTCACCCATCTGCAAAAGATAGTCAAAGGTCCTCCGGGCTTCTTCCTCATCCACTACGCTGATGGCTACGCCTACGTGAACCATTACATAATCCCCAACTTTTGCTTCTGGTGTCATATACAGGTTTACTTCTTTGGCAATGCCTCCAAATGAAACCTTTGCGGTACGAAAGATTTCATCCAATTGTGCGGTGATCTCCAATATTTTTCCGGGAATGGCTAGACACATGGTATTGCTGTTTTTAATTTTATTGCTGAATGATTTTTTTTGGTCAACTGGTACAACGCCAATTGTCCTAAAGCTATATTTTCATCATTGGGGCTAAATTCTTTGTGGAGAAAAATTTGGTTTTTCCCTTTATTCCGAGCAAACAAAGCATCAATCAGATATGCATTCTGGAATACACCTCCACTAAGGGCAATGCGATGGCAATTTGTATGATCTGCCTGCTCCAAAATTAATATGGCAAGGCTGTGCCAAAAGGTAGCGGCCATCGTTTTGGCATCTTTTGCTGCCTCAAGATCCAATATCCATTGCTCTGCTGCACTGCTGTAATCAATAATATTCCCTTTGATGGTAAATACATATGGTTCTTGGTCGTCTACCTCTCCCGCCTGCCATGCCAATGCTTCCAGTTTCATGGCTACTTCACCTTCATAACTTTGCACATCACCCAGATCAAGCATAGCTGCAAAGGCATCAATTAATCTACCCATAGAGGAGGTAAACAAAGGTGCCTTATTTCGTAATCTTGTATAATACTTCCACTCCTCTTCAGAAAAGCAATGACCCATTCGTACTGCAGCTTGATTTGATCCGCCAAAAACGGATAAAGCCGATAAACGTGGCTCCTGGCTCATCCTATCTCCTGCAAGCTGCGGAAAATAGGATAGTGAAAATATTCTTTTTATTTCTCCTCTTTCAAGACTAAAGGTCTCACCGCCCCATATCTGACCGTCATCGCCATAACCTGTGCCATCCCAGATCACCCCGAGGATCGGCTCTGTTGATTGCAATAAATGGTGTTCTGCCAGTACAGCCGCAAAGTGGGCTTTGTGGTGTTGAAAAGACAATTCACCGGCATGCCCCTCCTCCGCTATGGTGACACCAAGGGCTTTGCTGTGGTAGTTGGGGTGTGCATCTGTAAGTACAAACGACGGCTTTGCTTCGGTGAGTTTTAGCATATGATCAATGACCATTTGAAGCTGAACGATGCTTTCATACGATCCCAGCTTGCCAAGGTATTGACTTACATTGATGTTGCTACCTATGTGCAGCGCAAAACAGCTTTTCATATCGGCACCCATGGCCAACAAAGGTTCAAAAGCGGGCTCCAATATTTGGTCCATCACCGCGGGCGCAAAACCACGACTCCTCCTGATTAAGATCGGATGACCAGCCGTTGTGCAGCGCAATACGCTGTCATCCTGAGGTACTACAATTTCACGGTTGTTTATCAAAAAATAATCGGCAATGCCTGCCAGGTTGTCTAAGGCTAGTTTGTCTTTGTATTCGATTGGGCAGCCACTGATATTGGCACTGGTTGCCACAAGCGGCTTTTGAAAATGATCACTGATCAGTGCCAATAATGGGCTATAGGGCAGCATAACACCCAGATGTGCCAGGCCTGGAGCTACTTCTTCTATTGCAATGCCACTCCGGGTTTGGGATCTTAAACGACACAGTACGATGGGAGAAGCTGGTGAAAGCAACCAGTTTTTCTCATGGCTGTTAATTTCCACATCTTGTTGTGCGGCCCGCAAATGCGGATACAAAATAGCCAGGGGTTTGCGCGGACGCATTTTGCGATATCTCAAAGCAGACACCACATCTGCCCGCGTAGCGTCACATATGAGCAGGTAGCCGCCAATGCCTTTCACCGCCACAATGCTCCCGGCCATCAATGCACCTGCCACAGCAGGGATGATGGCATTTTGTCTTTCTTCGACAATGGCACCACTGGCAGTTACAAATGACATCATTACGGCACAGTCAGGACAAGAGTTGGTCTGGCTGTAAAAACGCACATCGTTGCTGCGATTATATTCCTGATTACAGCCAGGACATATCTGAAAATCTGCCATTGATGTATTTTCTCGTTCGTAGGGTAAGGCCTTCATGATCGAATACCGCGGACCACAATTGAGACAGGTAGTAAATGCGTATTGATAACGCCTGTTTTGAACATCCTGGATGGCAAGCCTGCATGCTTCACAAAGAGCCAGATCGGGGGTAATCCACAAGTCGAAACTTTGTTTGGGACTGCTCTGAATTATTGAAAAATCTGTAAAATGGGTAAAGGGTACAATTTCCGTTTGAATATCTGCCATAACAGCCATAGCCGGAAGTTGATTCTGCAAGGCATGGAGAAATAGCTGGAAGTCCTCATCATTTGTATTGACATAGATGTGTACGCCGTCAACAGCATTGGCTACTGTGCCGTTAAGATGCATCTCACGGGCAATGCGATACACGGCAGGACGAAAGCCCACACCCTGAACCCTGCCGCTGATATGTAGATGGCGGGTTTTCATTTCTCTGATGATCGTCAGACCGTTGTGGTCTGCTGTTGTTTTACTTTAAGCCACTCATACCATAAATCCATGCCTTCCCCTGTAAGGCTGCTGACTTCAATGATCTCTAATTCCGGGTTGACCCTGCGCGCATTTTCCTTTGCCTTTTCAATGCTGAAAGGTACATAGGGCAACAAATCAATTTTGTTGATGATGCACAGATGGGAGGAATAAAACATATCCGGATATTTCAGTGGCTTGTCGTCGCCTTCTGTAACACTCATGACCACTACCCGATACTTTTCACCGAGATCAAACATTGCAGGACAAACGAGATTGCCAACATTTTCAATGAAAAGTACAGAATCTGATTCAGGCTTTAGCCCCTGAAGCGTATGGTAGACCATGTGGGCATCTAGGTGACAGCCTTTGCCCGTATTGATCTGTGAAACTTTGGTACCCGTAGCATGGATGCGGTCTGCATCATTGGTGGTTTGCTGATCTCCTTCAATAACAGCAAATGGCAGTGTATCTTTGAGATCAGTGAGGGTTTTTTCCAGCAGGGATGTTTTGCCCGAGCCGGGAGAACTTACCAGATTCAAACACAATATCTCCTTGGCATCAAAGTAACCTCGATTACGTTCAGCCAAAAGATTGTTTTGATGCAAAATGTCTTTTTCTACATCGATAATTTTGTGTGAATCTATGTGTTCATGATCGTGGGAATGGCCGCCTCCGCAGCCGCAGCTTACACACATATTTGTAATATTTTAAGTTTTATCAGTCGATGAGCAGGGACTTAACCCTTAACTCTTTTCCTGAAATGATGTCTTTGAAATAACTATTGCAAACAGGGCAGATGTCGTAAACCTGGACCATATTGAAATCACAGCCACAATCCAGGCAACGAGCTTTGCCGGGGGGTCTGGAGATTTCCAATTTGGATCCATCGAGTACGGTGCCCTTGATGGCTTGTTGCCAGGCAAAATCAAAGGAAGCCAACTCTACCCCGCTGAGTTCTCCAATCACCAGTTCTATGCCGCTGAATTTGTCGACCCCAGCCTTGACGGCTTCTTTATCGGCAATTTCAACGATGCCCATGGCGATGGAAAGTTCGTGCATAAATCAGGCCTTGGTGGCTTTTGATTTGGGACGAAAAACGAAGGCAAGCACAAGAGAAATCACAATGGCAACTGAAACCAGTGCGTGTTCCGGTTGGGTAAAATAGTGGATTACACTCCAACCATTGTGTGTATGGTCACCATGACCGGGGTGGGCGCTGGCCAATGCAGGCAGAGACACGATGATCAACATCCAGGCTGCTTTCAGATAATTGAGTATTCCTTTCATGTTTATTTAGATTGATTAAAAATGAGGATATCAAATAGTATTACAAAACTATAGAACGAAAGTATATAGCACGGCTTATGTAGGTTATGACCCAAATCATATTCTGCGCTGATCATAATCAACAGAATGTGCTAAACCTGTATCTAATTTTCCGATGTTTTTTAACCTTCAAATCAAAAGGCCAATGTCAAAACACAAGTTATCTGAGGAAAAGTGGTTTGAACAACCCACTTATTATGACGAGATCCGCTTTAAGGGATACACGCGCAGGGATTTTATGAAATTCGCCAGTATGATGGCAGCTTTTATCGGATTGGAATCTTCGGCCATTGGCCAGGTAGCAAAAGCGATGGAAACCAAACCCAGGCTACCGGTCATCTGGCTGCACTTTCAGGAATGTACCTGTTGCAGCGAAAGTTTTATCCGTTCTTCCCACCCTATCGTAGCCGATATTTTATTGGATAAAATTTCGCTGGATTATTCTGAGACATTGATGGCTGCATCGGGTACTCAGGCAGAAGCAGCCTTAAAAAATACACTCGAAAAATACAAAGGCCAATATATATTGTGTATCGAAGGCAGTGTGCCTACCGGTGCCGATGGAGTATATTGTATGATTGGAGGTAAAACATCTATGCAGATTTTGGAAGAAGTAGCAGAAAATGCGGCAGCCGTGATTGCATGGGGCAGTTGTGCCAGCAATGGTTGCGTTCAATCAGCCAAACCCAATCCAACCTCTGCCACCCCTATCCACAAACTGGTCAAAGGCAAACCAGTGATAAAAGTACCTGGCTGTCCTCCAATTGGAGAAGTTATGGCGGGTGTGATTGTACACTACCTTACTTTTGGAACCATTCCTGAACTCGACCGATTGGGCAGACCCAAAGCATTTTACAGCAAACGCGTTCACGATACTTGTTACAGACGTCCATTTTACGATGCAGGCTTGTTTGTAGAAACATTTGATGATGAAAATGCTAAAAAAGGATATTGTTTGTACAAAGTAGGATGCAAAGGTCCAACCACTTACAACGCATGCGGCGTAATGAAATGGAACGAAGGAACCAGCTACCCAATCCAGTCTGGTCACCCCTGCATAGGCTGTAGCGAAGAAAACTACTGGGACAATGGCAGATTGTATCAAAGGGCTTCTTCTTTTGCCGGTTTTGGCATTGAATCAGATGCCGACACTTTGGGCAAATACGCATTGGGCGCCACCGGAGTTGCGTTGGCAGGTCACGCCATCTTGACCAATATTAACAAACGAAAAGACATCAACACCCTTACAGCCGAAGGCGAAGCCGGTGATGTAGATGTAATTGAATAAACCATAAAAACCAGGTATAATGGGAAAAAGAATAGTTGTCGATCCTATCACCCGTATCGAGGGACACTTAAGGATTGAAGCCGATATTGAAAATGGTAAAATCAAAGACGCCTACAGCTCGGGAACGATGGTGCGTCTTATTGAAGAAATTCTGAAAGGACGGGATCCCCGCGACGCATGGGCATACGTTGGAAGGGTTTGTGGTGTTTGCACATCTACACACTCCCTCACCTCTGTCCGCACAGTTGAAGATGCGCTGAAAATAAACATACCTGCGAATGCAGAGTTGGTGAGAAACATCATGCATTGCACACTCTATATGCACGATCACGTGGTGCACTTTTATCACCTACATGCCATGGACTGGGTGGATGTAGTAAATGCATTGAAAGCTGACCCTAAAAAAACTTCAGAACTTGCACAAAGTCTTTCACATTGGCCCAAAAGTTCTCCCGGTTATTTTAGCGACATCCAGGCTCGTATTGGCAAGTTTGTGGCCAGCGGTCAGCTCGGCATTTTTGCCAACGGTTATTGGGGACACCCTGCCTACAAACTGCCGGCCGAAGTAAACCTGATAGGTCTTGCACACTATCTTGAAGCATTGGAGTGGCAGAAAGAAATCGTAAAAATCCATGCCATCTTCGGTGGTAAGAACCCCCACCCCAACTATTTGGTGGGTGGTATGGCCTGCTCAATCGGGCTCGATGATGTAAGCGGTATCAATGCAGAAAGACTGGCCATGGTGGATCGCTTGCTGGAAGAAGGCAAACAATTCATTGAACAGGTTTATATTCCGGATCTGATGGCCATTGCTTCCTTCTACAAAGACTGGGGCGGCATAGGTGGAGGTTTGGGCAACTACCTTGTTTACGGGGACCTGCCTACAAAAGGCATCAACGATCCTTCTTCGTTCAAATTCCCTGGGGGAGCCATCCTCAACAAGGACATCAGCAAGGTCTACGACGTGGATCTCAAAAAAGATGACGAAATTCAGGAATTTATCAAACACTCCTGGTATGACTACAGTGGTGGCGATGAGCAAGGCCTTCACCCATGGAAAGGCGAAAGTAAGATCAACTATACCGGACCCAAACCACCATTTGAACACCTTGATGTAAAGGATAAGTACTCTTATCTTAAGACACCAAGATGGAATGGCAATGCCATGGAGGTAGGACCGCTGGCACGTGTGCTGGTAGGTTATGCCAAAGGCATCGAAGAATACCGTGCTGTAGTTGACAAAGCGCTTACAGACCTGAATGTACCGGTTACAGCCCTGTTCTCAACATTGGGAAGAACGGCAGCCAGAGGTTTTGAATGCGCATTGACTGCACAGTGGGGCAGAGAATTCTTTGACCAGTTGATCAGCAATATCAAAAACGGTGATACGAGAATGGCAGACACCAGTCTGTTCAATCCGGAAACCTGGCCTAAAACAGCCTTTGGAGTAGGATTTGCCGAAGCGCCAAGAGGTGCACTTGCCCACTGGATCAACATCGAAGATCAGAAGATTGCCAATTATCAGCTGGTAGTCCCTACCACATGGAATGCTTCACCCAGAGATACCAAAGGCCAGATGTCGGCTTATGAATCATCACTGATCGACACACCGGTAGCCGATGAAACACAACCACTGGAAATCATCAGAACCATCCACAGTTTTGATCCTTGTATGGCCTGCAGCGTTCACCTTTATGATGAAGAAGGCACAACCGTAAGCAGGGTCAATGTAGTAGGTGATTAATCCTCTAAATGTAAAACAATGGCAGAAAAACTATTAAGGGTACACCGGCTCAGGCGAATTTACGTGTGGGAGTTACCCGTAAGAATATACCACTGGATCAATGTACTGGTTTTGCTGGTACTGGTGGTCACCGGATTTTACATTGGCAACCCACTGGCCTTGCTGAGTGGCAAAGAAGCTTCAGAGGCCTATACCATGGGCTGGTTCAGATTCCTGCATTTTGCAGCCGCGTATATTTTCTTTTTCAACTTTGTATTCCGGATTTACTGGGGCTTTGTGGGAAATAAATATGCCAACTGGAAACAGTTTATTCCCACCTCCAAAGCATTCTGGAAAGAATTGAAAACGGTATTGAAAGTAGATATCCTTCAGATGAAAGGAGACAAGGAAGAAAGAGAACACCTGAGTATTGGTCACAACGCGCTTGCCGGTCTGACCTACTTTGGCACCTTCCTTGCCTTCCTGCTCCAATGTCTTACCGGCTTTGGACTCTATGCATCCATGGCTTCCTGGTGGTTTCCCAAGCTTTTTGCCTGGGTACCCTTCCTTTTGGGAGGCGATATCCTTACACGACAGATCCACCATTGGACCATGTGGTTTTTTATCCTTTTTGCAGCCATCCACGTGTACCTGGTATTTTACCATGACTACGTAGAAGGCAGAGGTGAAATCAGCAGCATGGGCGGAGGATGGAAATTTATTGAAGAAGAATTTTTCAAAAAGAATAAATCCCATACCCCAAATCCAGAGGCATGATCAATACCAACAACAAGCCTGTACTCCTCCTCGGCATCGGCAATATTCTCATGGGCGATGAAGGCGTAGGCATACACGCTATCGAACGGGCAGAATCCTTCGATATCCCCGAATGGATGGATACCTTAGACGGAGGTACCGGAGGATTTCACCTGCTCGAATATTTTGAAAAATACAGGCATGTAGTCATGATTGACGCAACCTTGGATGATAAAACCACAGGTAGCTGGCGAAAAATTACCCCCCGATATGCATCCGACTTTCCACGCGCCATGAGTACCCACGACATTGGTCTTAAGGATCTCGTAAGCGCATTGCACCTATCAGGTCGTTTGCCGGAAATCACGTTATACGTAATCAGTATAGAGAGTATACAACAGCAAGGTATTTATCTTACGGATAAAGTAAATAAAGGAATGGAAGAAGTATTGCAAGATATTTTGGCAACTGTACATGAACCTCTTGCAGTGGTGTAAAGTACTAAAACACAAATAATGTAATGACTTGTTGTTTTGAGCAGGAAGTTATAATGAGTGAAGGCTTCAAATCTTTATCTAAAAGTTCAGGATTGGAAGCCTTTCCTTTTTAAAAGCCCTCCTATTACTAAACTTCAGTTATATTCTTACCATTGAATAAATCCCTCAAGAGTGTAAAAAAGTATTAAAAAGCCAGGGTGGCAGGCAATGAAGCTAGTCCAATTGTCAATTTGACAGTATCTTGCATTAAAGTGCAAATTTTGAGGCTTCAATTCATCATTTATATCATTTTAGGATGTTTTTTTGAGACAACGCTCAATGGTCAGTCCTTTAAGACTCGATTTGAATACTTGAGTGATGATCAAGGACTTCCTCAAAATCATGTGTTTAGTGTATCACAGGACAGTGATGGGTTTATTTGGTTTTGCACCATGGGTGGATTAGCCAAGTACGATGGCTTTCAATTCACCAATTTCACATTTGACGAGCAGGATTCAACCACCGTATCTGCCTCCTACATTGACCAGATTCTGGAAGACAGCAAACACAGGTTTTGGGTTGGCACCTTGAATGGCTTTAACCAAATGGATCGCAAAACAGGCAAATTCAAGAGGTATTTGCACAATGAAAATGATGTCAATAGCCTTGGCCACAATAAAACCAAAGGACTGGCAGAAAGAAAGGATGGGAAAATATGGATCGTACATAATGATGGTATTGATTGTTTTGATCCTCAAACAGAAAAATTTGTCCACTATTTACATGATGATTTTGAAATCAGCAGACATTCCGGACACGTTTTTATTGACCGCAAAAACCGAATTTGGGTAATTGGCACCAAAGGCGTTTTTTTGGTAAATGAATCCAGACAAAACCTTGAATATATAGGGCAACCTGCCGTTAAATCTGAAATACCATTGGAAGGAAGGAAGTTTTATGAAGACTCTCAAGGCAATTTGTGGGTGGGATTCAACAGGTGTTTGGCACTATTCAATACTGAGAACCGAAGTTTTACCTTATCTCCCATAGGCAAAAATGGGCTCGATGTATCCCAAGTACTGGAATACCCGAAAGGAACACTGGCGATTGGCACACACGGAGATGGATTAATCATGTATTCGCTTAAAGAAAGAAAAATCATACAACAATACAATTATTCTCCTTCAGATCCCGGGGGTATTAGCGGGTCATCCATTTACAGCATGCATGTTGACAAACAAAACAATCTATGGTTAGGCTTATTTTATGGGGTCAATAAAATAAATCCGGGCAGCGATCGATTTCCATTGATGACACATGCACCGGGCATACACAACCTGGCCAATTATAGTTTGTTGTTGCACCAGGACAACTATGGTGGCATCTGGAACAACACGATGAAGGGACTCTTTTATATAAAGAATTCCAGTTCACCTTATATTTCAATGTTAAGCCCCCCTCAATTCTCACAGGGCTTTAATAATTTGAAACCCATATTTTCCGACAATCAAAAATTGTATTTCAGCATACTCAACAAGGGTATTTTTGCTTATTCTTTTTCGAAGAAAACCATAGAAACCATTGCCCCTGATAAAAATCTGGGGGAATTGGTAGTGCAAAAATTTGAAATACACCCAAAAAAACCTACTGCTCTTTTTATAGGATGTGTGCAGGGACTTTGCAAGCTGGATCTTTTATCCGGTGATACAACCTGGCTGCTGCCCAAGCGCATGGATCAAAGACTTTCGGGTAATTATGTGGGACGATTTTATTCTCCTGATGGAAATCAATTTTATTTTATTAATACAGAAAAACTTTGTGTCTATGACTGGGATAAGAAGACAATGCGATCCGTATCCTCACCTTATCCCATAAAGGGTACAATTTTTAATATTAAGAAAAACAACAACCAACTATGGATTGCCAGCACCTATCAAATATACATTTATAATATAAATAATAATACATGGAAAAATGTAGTTCGCAAGGATGACGGATCACGTCTTCCTTCTGCGGGTTTGGAAATAGACAAACAGGGTTACATTTGGAGCATTACTGATTCCGAAATCAGTAGGATTGATCCGAATGGAAAGGTAACACACCACTATCACTCTCCCACAGGATTTACAAATGGAAACAATGCACAAGGCAGGGATGGTACGTTGTTTTTTGGAGGCAATGAAGGGGGTGTGATATTTCATCCTGAACGATATTTCAAAGATACGATTGCACCTAAAATAATATTTACAGGCCTTGAAATTGCCAACAAAGCTGAAGACCTTGGCATACAAAATGAATACGTAAGCACATTCCGCCTGAAGCACAACCAAAAAACATTCTCTCTCAATTACGCTGCTTTGCATTTTATCAACAGAGAAGCCATTCGTTATCACTACAGGCTTCTGGGCTTCGACAAGGACTGGATTTACGGGGGAAGTAAAAGAAGGGTCACCTACACCAATCTCTCACCGGGAACATATACCTTTGAAGCGATTGCCACAACTGAAGATGGGATAAGTTCTAAAATGCCATTAAAAATTACCATCATTATAGAAGCCCCTTTTTACCGAACATGGGCTTTCTATGCTTTGATTGCTTTCCTTATAGCTTTGCTTTCCTATCTTTTTTACGATATAAGAAAGAAAGCCGCTGAAGCGGAAAAGAAGAGAGAACTGGCAGAACAAAATGCCAATTACAAATCTATGTTTATGGCCAATATGAGCCATGAAATACGGACACCCATGAATGCCATTGTAGGCCTGAATCAATTGTTGATGGACACGCCTTTGACACCCAAACAAATGGAATATGTAAAGGCCATCAATATTTCATGTGAAAATATGCTTTGGATAATTAATGATATTCTGGATCAGGCCAAAATTGAAAGCGGTAAATACACCATTGTTCACAAAGATTTCAACCTGATGCAAATGTTGGAACAAATCAGAACTTTATTTGCGGCCAGGGCGGGCGAAAAGGATTTGGTTTTTGATCTAAAGATAGATAACGATGTCCCTCTCTTATTGAAAGGAGATCAGGTGCGCTTATTTCAAATTCTTGCCAATCTTCTGGGCAATGCTATTAAGTTCACCAACCAAGGTAAAGTAAATTTACAGGTAGGTATTTACCAGACCATCTCCAATGGTTGTGAATTGCGATTTGATGTAAGAGATACCGGCATTGGTATACCCAGAGAAAAGCTGGAAGAAATTTTTGATAGCTTTAGCCAGATTCAGGAATTAGAAAATACGGGTAATCAGGGAACCGGACTTGGCTTGTCTATTGTAAAACAGTTGTGCTCTTTGTTGGGTGGTAAAATCAGCGTAGAGTCAACCCACGGTCAGGGATCCAACTTCACTTTAATCCTGCCTTTCGAATTTGCAAGTCAGCATAATATTATCCAGGAGGGCAAGACCAAAGCAAAGACCATGTATGGACTCCATATTTTACTGGTAGAAGATGCCCCTCTAAACCAATTGGTGGCCTCAGAATTGCTTTACAAACACTTTGAAGGCTTAAATCTGGATATTGTTTCAAATGGAGAAGAAGCCTTGAAAAAATGCAGTACTACCCAATATGATGTAGTTTTAATGGATGTTAAAATGCCGGTTATGGATGGCTTAGAGGCAACGCGTCAATTGCGTAAGATGGGATACAGTTATCCCATACTGGGATTAACTGCTAATGCCATACCCCAACAGCTGGAGGAATGTAAAAAAGCAGGTATGGATGAAAGTACAACCAAACCCATTAAAATAGGGGAATTAGTGGAAAAAATACAAGCCTTGGTAAACCGTGATTGATCTCTCAACGCTTTTTGGTTTATTTGATGATGAAGCTTTAGTAGTTAAGTTCCTTTCATTGTTTCAAAAAGAAGTGCCACTGTTGATGGTTCAGCTAGAAAATAATATTTTAGAAAAGGAACCTGAAAAAGCCAATATCAATGCACATACTATAAAAAGTCAGCTCAAATATCTTGGGGCCACCGATGCAATAAAACTGGCAGAAAGTCTTGAGCATGCATGTGAACCTAACGCGGGTTATTCAGTAGAAAAACAGCTGGAAACACTGGAGGCATTGAAAAAAGAAATTACTTTAGTACTGCTGTGCACTCAAAACTGGCTCAACGGAGCAAAGATTGTCAAGCCTTAACAACCATCTGATAGCCACTGCCATGGATGTTGAGAAAAGAAATTCGGCCATCTTCACCCAAGTAAGTCCTAAGCTTGCTTACATAAACATTTAAACTGCGCTCCCTGAAATTGTGCTCATCATCCCAAATGAGTTTCAAAGCCATGTCCCTTTCAATGATCCCGTCCGCAGCATCGCAAAAAAGCTTCAGTAGCTTGGCTTCAATGGCACTCATTCGCTGAATCCTATCTTCATTTTTTAATTCACGGGTAGAAGCATTAAATTCGTAGCCTCCTATCTGATAAATTTGCGCCTCACCCTTTTTACGGGAGGGAGCCTCTACCCTTCTCAATATGGCCTGTACCCTTAGATGTAGTTCCTGCATACTGAAGGGTTTTGTAATGTAATCATCAGCCCCCAATTCCAATCCCTGTATTCTCTTTTCCTTTTCAATCTCACCGGTGAGAAATAAAAATGGGATCTCTGGCTGAAGCAATTTCATTTCTGATGCCAATTCAAATCCTGTTTTTAACGGCATACGCACATCCAGGATACAAAGACCATAGGATTGCTTTTTAAATGATTCAAGACCTTCAAATGCATTGTGGAAAAGATCACAATTAAAACCCTTGGCTTCAAGGTATTCTTTCACCAGTGGACTCAGGGTACGATCGTCGTCAACCATTAAAATTCTTGTCATGAGCAGAGGCTGTTGAAATACAAAAATAATCAAAGACCCGTGTTTTAATACTTTTTTACACTTTTTACCTTTTACTAACATATTTCCCGCATCAGCCATTGCCAACTTTGCCTTGCAATTAACTACAAACATCAACTGTCATGCGATTACAAACATTTTTTAAGCTGGGTCTGATATCCCTTGTGTTGCTGCCCACAGTGCTGGTTAGCCAAAATATAAATGTAAGTCTCATCTTTCCCCCTCCGGCACCCAGTTCTGTGGAGGCACTTGTAAAACTCAACGGACAAGCCATCATTACGCTGTCAAATGCAGGTGCTCAAAGCCATAGCCTGAAATTACTGGTAAGCCTGGATGGAAACAACGGTGTAAAAGCCAATATGACCAATGACTATGTTCCCTCTACAATCATCACCCTCGGTGCCGGAGAGAGCAAGGTTTTGACAGGAACCATGTTAAATGCCCATTATGCCAATCTGACTGAAAATCACCTTCAATACAGTGGTGTTACCAAAAATACCATTCTACAAACTGAAAAACTTCCGGAAGGCGTATATACCATCTGCGTGAAAGCTTACGATTACAATACCGGTGTACTTTTATCCTCTTCCTTTGGAGGATGCACCACCATCATGGTCACTCAATACGACCCTCCTATGATTTTACTTCCAACGCATAACAGCACCGTCCTTGCGTCACAACCCACCTTTACCACAATGAGTTGGACTCCCTCCGGCATTCCCGGAACAACCCGATATAAAATGGAATTGATAGACATGGATCTCAATCACCTGCTCAATCCCAATGAAGCTTTCGACAATCCGGCCATTATCCTGCATTTTAAAAAGGATAATTTAATTACCACCAATTTCGTTTACGATGCCTCGCTGCCCAAGTTGACCCCCGGACATCACTATGCCATGCGCGTCACAGCCTATGATCCACAAAACAAACTGAATTACAAAAACAAAGGAAAAAGCCCTGTCATTTCTTTTCTTTATAAATTTCCTGAGATCAACAACAATCCTCCTAAGAACAATGGACTGGAGCCCGGAAACTTTGATGTTAAAAACAATAACCAAAATGTATACAGCTTGGCTTCCTGTCAGCAAAATATCAACATTGCCGACAACGTAGCAATAGCCGGCAATGGCATTATAAAAAAATACGATGTTATAACCATCGGTCAGTTTAAACTCAAATTGACAGAAGTCAACTGGAACAACACAACGCTGTCAGGTAAAGGAAAAATCATACAATCCTGGTTCAAAGTACCTATACTGGTAGAATTTACAGATCTGAAAATCAATAAAAATAAAATTGTAATCGACGGCAGCGCTATTGGCAGAAATGACAACAATGTGCCTTCAGACTGGATCAATGATCTGGGCAACATCTCCTTTGGAGGGCCCCAGATCGAAGCTTTATTCAACAAACTTTTGGGCAGCCCGCAAAGAGTAATGACCTGGCCTTATGAAAACATGGATAGCATTGGACTGGGCATGCCCATAGGCATAAAAAGAAATTTTGGAGGAGCCGACCAGACAATAGCCATCGTAGGTATGGTGTTTTCTGCCAAGGGTGCCGGTTTAAATGCGGTTTCACAGGTCAAAATGCCTGCTTACAATCAGAAAATCTCTGTAGCAGCATCCGGAGTTTGCATCGATGAAAAAGGCTTTACCAAAGAAGCTTTATTGTATTTGATCGAAGAACTGACCCTCAATCAAAACGGCAATCTTAAACTCAAATTATTCGAAGGAGAACCGGGCAATCTCCAAAAAGGGACCTACCTCAAAATGGATACCAAAGGGTTCGCCGGCATGCAGTTGGATGGAAAATTTGTAATTGACAGCAAGGTTGCCAAACCGGTAGACCCTCAACTTTCATCAGTGGATGCGGTGTTTAAGATTACCGTTGAGAACCCATCAAATTTTATTCTCAACAACATCAGTGTCACCCCTTTCACCCTGGTGAAATTGCCGGAATTCCAAATGACAGTTTCCGGTCTGTCAATTGATCATTCAGACCTCCAAAATCCTGATGGCATTACCTTTCCATCACCGGGATACAATGATAAAGGCAATCTATGGCAAGGCTTTTACCTTAAAAATATTACTGTGAAAATTCCTTCGAGGTTCCACAACAATCAAACCATAAGCTGCCAGCATTTTGTCATTGACCAGGCAGGTTTCAGCGGAATGGTGGATGTGCCGATAGTTTTTGATAAGAACAAAGGAGAAATGGGAGAGAAAAAGTGGAAATACTCCATGAAAGGTCTTTACATCAAGATCATTAAAAATCAATTCAACGAAGGCAAATTCAACGGGGAAATCAGGGTGCCTGTAACTTCAAAAGATTTGTATCTAACGTACCATGCCGCCATGAGCCTAAATGCGAATAATAAACTACTATATAATCTTACCCTTACCAATCAAAATGACATAACCTTCCCTGCCATATTTGCCAAAGGCAGCATCAATCCGGATACTGAACTGCAATTGGAAGAAGAAGGCAATGGTTTCGATCCCGAACTTCATCTTTATGCGACCCTCACATTTAACCGAACCTACAGCTACGAAATTCAGGGTTTCAATTTCGACATTTCAGATGTAGAGGTGCAAGATCTGATCATTTCTAAAGAGGGTGTTGCCATGGGTCCCAACGGAGGATTTTCGCACAGCTATGAATCCGACCAAAGAAGCCTGAATGGCTTTGACATAAGCATAGATACCTTCTATTTTAAAAAGAAAAATCAAATGTATGTAGGCTTTTCTATTTCACTGGTTGGTGAAGACAATGCAGTGGGTGGGAATGCAGGGTTTACTGTCAATACCTCCTATCAACCCGACCACATGATGACGGGAGCCATTCAATTGCAGGAAATAGGCATCCATGGAGATATTTCCGTAGCAACCATCGATGGTAAAATTGTCATCATGGAAGATGATCCTGTATACGGCGATGGCTTCAAAGGAAGTGTTTCCGTAAAATTAAATCTGGGGGAAAAGGGTAGCTCTATTGGAGGGTCAGTAAACATCATCTTCGGCAAAATGCCTGCCCTTAACAATGTAGACCCATACCGTTACTTCTTCTTTAAAGGTGAAATGTTTGCAGGTAACGGTATACCCCTTACTGCCTCTTTGAGAATGTATGGCTTGATGGGTGGCATCTATTACAATATGATCCAGGATGACCCATGGGTAGATCCGGTACCCTACAAAGAATCCAATGCCGATTCCAAATTTGGTCTGCTGGCCGGAGTAGACATTGGTCTTGTTGCCAAACGTGCGTTCCATGCCAAACCACAATTTAAAGTGCAATTCGGAACACAGTCTGGACTTGATATCATTCAGATATTTGGCGATGCCTATGCCTTTACAGAGTGGCAGCCCACCTTCATACCCTATGATGAAAGTACTACCCCTATCCACATCAGCATGAATGCCAAATTGGATTTTAAGAAAAAAGTATTCGATTTTGATAGTGGCATCTCCATTAAATACCCTGTAAGCACTCCGCTGATTGAAGCTGAGGGAAGCATTAAAATGCATGTTGCAGGAGCAAAAAAATGGTTTATAAAAATCGGTGAACCCGGCCCTTCCACCAATATTGGGGTCAAACTTACTTTCCTGCCTGTAAAGAAAAAACATTATTTTATGGCAGGGTATGATTTACCGGGCATGCCGCCTATACCCCAGGAAATTCAGGAAAAACTGGACAAACCCTATATCGGAGACCGTACCGATGTATCAGATGGAGAAAACGAAAATCTGCGATTTGCATTGGGCAGTTTAATGGATTTCAGTACAGGTGATTTGAATGCCTGGATTTTTTACGCCAACTTCGCCGCCATTATGGGTTATGATGTTGCCATGAGCAACGGCTGGGGAGATTGTGGTTTCAACAGCTGGTACATCGAAGGCAGAGCCTATGCCATGCTTTCTGCAGAAGTAGGCATCAAAGCTAAAATTTTCAAAAAAGAGAGAAAATTCAAAGTCGCCTCATTGACAGCCGGAATCATAGCAGACGCAGCTTTGCCCAACCCCACCTGGTTTCATGGCACTGTATTCGGAGAAGCTACCTTCCTTGGCATCATTAAAGGAAAATTTACCTTTGAAGTGGATTACGGCACCAAATGCAGCTACAATCCAAACCCTAAAAATACAGACGCCCTCGAAGGGTTGAAGTATGTACAGGACATTAGTCCAAAGGGCAATAATGTAAAAGTATTTACCGATCCTGAAATTTCGCTTTTGTTCAGCAGCAATGAGAATAAGATTTATACATTACAGGAATACGAAAACGACAAACTTATTGAGCGCAAATTCCGCTTTCCGGTCAAACAGGCAATTGTAAAAATTGATGATGCTGCCAGCAAAGAAAATGGTAAAATACTCGCCAAATGGGGCGACAATGCTTCATACGAAGGGTATTGGAAAACGAATAATACAGGTGATATTTTAAGTTACTATTCCAAAAAAGCATTACCTCCAAAAACCAAGATCCGTGTAATTGCCGAAGTTGAAGTTTGGGAAAATATAGGTGGCAATTTCAAATCCATCGAGGCGAATGGAACCAAAAAAGAATTGGTATTTACCACCGCCGAGGATCCCGATAGAATTGTGGATGAAAACATCGAAGAACTCTATCCGGCCAACGGTCAAAGATACTACCTCCAGAATGATCGGTTCCAAAAGGGGTACATTCAACTGAAAGATGATCAGGACAACATTTTTGTATCCAATGGCCCTGCCATGATGGCACCAGCATTCAAAGTTAAGTTGATACCGGTCGGAGGAGGACAGGTGTTGGAAGGCAAATTTGAGGGATATCAAAACAATCGCGTATCTTTTTCACATCCCAAACTAGCCAACAACAAAACCTATGTATTCCAGCTTATCAAAGTCAATTTGGGCGGTACATTTACCAGTAACGAAAACATAGAAAAGAAAGAACTTCAATTCACAGCTGCAGAATTCAAAACCAATTTAACACAGGAACAAAAATTATTGAATGAATTAAAAACATCCATCAAGGAAAAAGAAATTTATAAGTTTATCTTCAGGACATCCATGTACAACAGCCTGAACGACAAATTGTCTAAAATCAATGAAGGTACAGGTCAGCTGCAATGGATTGGTCCAAATGCCACCGCCATCAAAGCTACTTTTTCTGGTGGAATGGAAGCTTTTGATGCAGCCGATGTAGCACAATTGCATCCTGAGTGGTATCTGGGTCAAACAACCGGTGGTCCCGCCATTCCGGTAACTGACAAAGGAAAGACTTTTGCCGTAAATTATCAATACGAAAAGATAATCAAGCCGTGGAATGAAATTTTAATCCCGGAAGCTTACCCTAATCTGCAACCTCTAAAAATAAACTACAATGCCTATATTTTGAATGCACAGCCCCTGATCAGTCAACAGGAAATTAATGCTATGCTAAAACAGCCTGCTAATCCGGGCTTCAACATAGCCTCTCCACCTGCTATGGTAAGTCAGGAAATCATGATGACAGATTGTGGCATAGCACACATGCAATACAACCAGTTCATGGCTAAAATGCTGGACCCTGAAACCAAGGGAAAAGCTGCCCTAAACAATATTATGGGCAAACCCAAACTTTATACCTTTTTCATGAGCTTTATGTTTGATGCTGATTTCCGCAATGCATTTAAACCACCGGTAAAAGGAAGCTATCATTTAATCCTTCACCGGGATCCGGCATATCACTACCGTAAAACCTGGAAATTGTAAAATAAAAGCCGTCTGATTGATTTCAGACGGCTTTTTAATTTGCAGAACAATGGCATTACGGGTGTCCTATTTGACTACTATTTAAATCACCGGATTGAATAAAACGGTGACTGGGTTTCCAATTTAATACTTTTTTACACTTTTTATTTTTTGCTTACATGTTTACTCGTGCTTTGAGACGCAATTTTGTCTCATCAAATACTACAGACTATGAGACGGCAATTTAATTTCATGACCTTATTGTTGGGGTTGTTGACAGCCGGAACACTTCCGGCCCAAAATCAACCATCCAACGTCCACTTGATCTCCCGCGTAACAAAAAATGAGATCAAACTTAGATGGGCTCCCACCGATGCGGAAACCTGGAGGGAGAGCACTGTAAAAGGTTATTATTTATTGAGAGCAACGGTGCCCACAGACACACTGGGTCTGGCAACCTATGCGTATGATACACTGGCAAACATGATATTACCACTTCCATCTGCTCAATGGGAAAAGTTGGTTGATGAAGATACCTATTGTGCAGCAGCCTGGACCTCTCTATATGAAAAAAAACCAGCATCATCCGGAAACTTGATACAACAAATTAAACAACAGGACGACATTCTCAATAAGGCTTATTTTGTGGCTATGCTGGCAGCCGATCAATCCCAAAAAGCTGCCAATGCCATGGGTTTACAATTTACAGACAAAACCGCAGTAACCGGAAAACAATACATTTATAAAGTGGGCATTCATGGGCTAAAAAATGACTACTCCACAACATATGCAGATACGAAAACAATTTTCAATCTTGCAAGTCCCCTTCCACCTGTGTCTATCAGTAAAGAAAAATCCATTACCATCAAATGGGACCCTTCTGCGGATCAATGGGGTTATACTACCTACCATGTAGAAAGATCAGAGTCTCTTGAAGGTTCCTATAAGCGTCTTACGAGTACTCCCTTCTTACATTTGCAAAATCCCAATGGGAACAGTTCTGAGTATAGTTATTATACAGATACAATTGGCGTCAATTATAAAGTTTTTTATTACAGATTGGTAGGCATTGATCCTTTTGGCGAAGAAAGTATACCTTCAGTAGCCGTAGCAGGGATGGGCAAGGACCTAACCCCACCTCCCAGTCCTGAACATTTGACTGCTACTACAATTGAAAACAAAATGGTTAAACTGGAATGGTCACAGCCAGCTTGCCCGGACATCAAAGGATATCAAATAAGCAGAGCAGAAGATTTTGAAGCCACTTTTACTCCTCTACATGCAGATCTATTACCCATCAACACACTGGAGTTTATTGACTCCACCCCGAATCCGGCACTCAACAATTATTACCTGGTCAGTGTAGTGGATACCGCAGGCAATGTAAACCACTCTGAGAGCATTTATGCATTCTTCAAAGACAACACGCCACCTCCAACACCTACCCTGCTTACAGGACGCATCGACAGCACCGGTCTGGTCACCTTGAAATGGAATAAAGTGGCGGATCCAGCATTGATTGGCTACAGGGTTTACTACTCCAACAGCCCTAACCATACCTTTATTATGCGCAGTGGGGACCTCATTACAGACACCTTTTATCAGGAAAAATTATTTTTAAATACCTTGAGTGAGAGAATCCTTTACAAAGTAGCAGCCGTTGATATAGGTTATGGCCATTCTCTGCCCACGGCAGCTCTGGAACTTAAGAAACCGGATAAAATCAAACCTGCTTCGGGCTGCTTCAAAAGGGTAGAAGTGATCGACCAAAGTGCTATGCTCACCTGGGCCCCCGGCTCCTCCTCAGATTTGGTCTTACAAGAACTTTGGAGAGAAAACGACTTACTTCAAAAAACAAAAATGGCCAGCTTCGATAACGCTACTACCACATATACCGACACTACGCTTGCAGAAGGACAAAGCTACACCTATTATTTACGCAGCCGGGACGATGATGGTCTGTATTCCGACTTTTCCACTCCTGTAAGTGTTCAAAGTTCACAAAAGGAATTGGCAGCCGTAAATGATCTGCAGGCAATCTGGAATGAAGAAAGCAAAAGCATCTCTCTCAAATGGTACTGCCCGACGAAGAATGTTCAATATATCATATACAGATCCATAGGTGATGGAGCTCTTATCACTTACGACAACACAAGTACAACAGATTTTACCGATAATTATGTATCAGAGAGTACAAAATACAGATACGCCGTGGTGGTCATGGATGAAAACGGAAGGCAGTCTGGTCTATCCGCTATCACCGAAGTAATGGCAGGAAAAAGTCAGTTGACAAAATAACCCATCAAAAATAGTAAAGATGAAATCCTTATCTCGAGTAGGGCTGCTATGCCTTTGTCTATGGGTTACCTTTCCTGTGTTGGCACAAACAGAAAACACAACGTCCAGGCCCTCACCGTGGAAATTTTCAGGCGGTCTGCAGTTGGGAACTCAATTTTACCGTGTCTATGGCATTACCCCTCGGGTGGTCAGTCCTGCATGGAACATATATGGCAATGCAGCTATCAATTTTAAAAATGTAATTAGTGTACCTTTTTCTTTCACCCTGGGCCAACAAGGCAATAGCGCCACCTACCCCAGTTTTAGGCAAATGGGAGTTTCTCCCAAAATGGGGGCGCTTACGCTGCACGCCGGTTGGCGAAGAATGCGTTTTTCAGATTACACACTCTCGGATCATACCTTCGCCGGTGCAGGTTTTGAATTTAATCCCGGAAAACTCAGACTGGCAGCTATGACAGGCAGACTTCGAAAAGCTGCAACAGCCAGAACCCTTGCCGGAGAAAACTACGGTGCACAATTCAAAAGAACAGCCACCGCTTTTAAGCTCGGTTATGGAACGGAAAATAGCTACCTAGACCTCATTTTCATGAAAGCAAAAGATGATGCCGGATCTCTTCCACAATCCAAAATTGATAGCACCCTTACTGCAGCAGAAAATGCACTAGCCGGTATAAACATGAGAATGGCAGCATCTTCCAACTTCAGTTGGTATGGTGAATTTGTGGTGAGTGCATTCACCCGAAATGTAGAATCTTCGATCATTGATCAGGGTAGTGGGCTCTCATCATTTTTCGGAAAAGTCCTTCAGCCCCGATTGTCAACCAAGACCAACTATGCACTGAAAACGGGAGTGGATATAGGCAGCCAGGCGCTAAGATGCAAATTGCAATACGAACGAATTATGCCCGAATTTGAAACCATGGGCGCCTTTTTCTTTATGAATGATATGGAAAACATAAGCATCCTTCCCAACCTTTCTCTCTTTGATTATAAATTGCGCATCAACGGCCAGCTAGGCATTCAGCGCAATAACCTGCTAAATACAAGGAGTGAAACCACCAAAAGATTATTGGGAAATGGCAATATAAGTTTTCAAGCAAATGAAAAATTTGGGATTGATTTCACCTTCAACAGCATCAACATCAATCAGGAACAAGCCCGGATCAGATTCGCCGATTCTATCCGAATAGCCATGGTAACCAGGAGCTACATGTTGGGTCCTAGATGGATGTGGCTCAAAGACAGCACCCTGATTCAAACTTTGACAACATCGGTCAACTACCAGGAACTCAACGATCGCAATCCGTATACACGATTATATACCAATATGAAAACATGGTTTGCTCTTGCTCAATACAGCTACAGCATGCCGCTGAGAAAAACTACGTTGTCAGCAGGAATCAATTACAACATCATTGACTTACCCGAGCTAAGAACCACCAGAATGGGGGTAAGCATTGGCTATGACAAAAGCAATAAAGCCAATAGCCTCACAGTATCTTCTTCTCTTAGTTATAACCTTAGCTTTCTGGAATCCGGGCTGGACGGAAGTCTGGTTTCAGGCAATCTGACCGCATCCATAGTTCCCCTGAAAAGACACACCCTGCAAGCCGGGTTTAATATGCTAATCAACCATTCATCTCAATATGACAGTTACACAGAAATCATTGCTCAATTGACCTATGGTTATCAATTTCAATAACTACAAAATCAAATAAATATGAAAACAATCACTTCTACCTTTTTATTTTACTTTCTTGTCCTGTATGGACAAAACCTGAATGCGCTGAACATCACCATTTCACCACAGAATTTTAGTTGCGGAAGTTACATTGTACAAGTTCAAACAGCTTGTAGTTTTGATGGCATCCTTAATGCCAGCCTACCGGCAGGTCCGCTTGGCATTCAAGTCACAAATATAAGTCCTGTGGTTGCCGGCACTTGCACACTCAGCTTGTTGGTGGAACCGGGTGCCCCTGAAAACACCGATCTTATTTTTGAAGTAATAAGCAGCAATGACCCAACAGGCTGTGCCCTCGCCGGGCAAACCCAAATTGTATCTCTGGTGACAAACTGCGCCTGCAATCTGGCGATAGAAGCTGAATTCAGTGATGAATCGTGTTACCAGTGTCAAAACGGAAATATTGATTTAATTATCTCCAATGGAAAAAATCCTCAATATTCATGGTCTAATGGATCGAATAATGAAGATTTAGAAAACCTTAGCCCCGGCAATTATACAGTTACTATAACCGATGGCAGTGTATGTGAAGCTACTGCCAATTTCACCATTGATCCTTATATTTGCAGCGGTTTCAATATTTTTGCAAGTCAGCAGGAAAATAATTGCGCAGGTGGTCAATCAGCTTCTTTGCAAATCGAAGGCCTCAGCAATATGAGCAGCTCCTTTAGCGTAGCCTGGAATACAGGCTTAAATACCTTTGCCATAGATAGTCTTACTGAAGGAACTTATTCAGTTATAGTGACCGACAACGACTTTTGTACAGAAACCGCAACATTCACCCTCACAGATCCACCAGCTATTGTGGCAGCTGGTCAAAGCATAACCAACTTCAGCAATCTTACCCAAAACGGTATGATTACCATTTCAGCCAATGGTGGTACAGGAAACCTTATCTATGAAATTCTGGATGGAAATACTGTGTTTGCTCAAAACAATACAGGGATGTTTGGCAACCTTACACCGGGTTGTTATTCGGTAAAGATTATAGATGGCAATTTATGTTATTTCGAAATCCCAAATCTCTGTGTTGAATTGGAGTGCCTTCCACTTACCATTCATACTACTGTCTCAGATGAAAGCTGCAGCGGTTTTGTGGATGGAAGTATCGTTGTTGATTCCTTGTCATCCGGTATCTCTGCCTTTACCTGCGAATGGAATACTGGCCAAAATACAAATGTGATAGATTCTTTAAGTCCCGGCAATTACACAGTGATCGTTACTGACAATTTTGGGTGCGAATCCAATGGCTCCTTTGCTGTGGGAGGTGTACTACCCATAAGCATTATCATCGACAGTATTCAGGCGCAAACATCAGCCGCTGCCGGTAGCATTTTTGCCAATGCTACAGGAGGACACGGGAACTTTCAGTATTTGTTGTTGCAAAACAATGATACGATAGCTGTTCAGACGAATGGTACTTTTACCGGACTCAATGCGGGATGTTACCAAATGATAGCTGAAGATCCTACAGGGTGTTATACTGAAATAAATGATGTATGTGTAGGTTCCACAACCTCCAACAAAGATTGGCTCTGGGAAAAAATGAACATTTACCCCAATCCGGCCATGGATGCCGTGCATTTTTCTCAAGACATTCCTTCTGCCACGGTCATTGTTATAGGAACAGATGGCAAAATTTGGTTAAACATGCCATTCAGCCAGCGAATGGATGTTGGGCAGATCCCAACAGGAACTTACATTGTGCAAATTAAGGATGGCGACCATCTCTGGAATCAACTTCTGGTCATCAACCGATCTTAAAACCCGTTTGACGGTTTTGTAGTCTGTAGCCCCGGCTCTTTGAGTTCGGGGCTTTTTTTTTCAGTGATTTAATATCGGAAATTAAGATAGAAATGACACCCAAATATTGAAAATAAATACAATAACCTTTATATTGGAACAAAATATTTTTGGCTTTGCATCAATATTTAATTGCCTTTTGCGTCTGGATGTTGGCTTCAGCAACCCTCGTGGCTCAAACTCCGGTTTTTGAAACCTATTCCCTGGGTTTTGTATACAATACTGCACAACACCCTCTTTGCCTTACAGATATGGATGGAGACCTCCGCGATGAATTGGTAAGGGTAGGCACAGATGGTCTTTACATTGATTATTTTGAAGATGCCGATGCCCGATACACCCGCAGGATTGAGATACCCTCTTTGAACTTACCTAAATGGAGCATCTGTGCGGGAGATCTGGATGGCAATGGCTTCATTGATTTTCTTTTGGGAGGAGACAAAAAAGCATCTGCACTTATTCAACATGGCAGGACTTACAATCAACAAATTGCCAATGGGCAACTGGTCAGCCAACGTACCACCTTGCACGATATTGATAACGATGGAGACCTGGATGCCTTTGTCTGCAATGACGAGGGTGCGTCTTTGCTCTACAAAAACAGGGGCGACGGCATGCTGGAGGATGGTAAAAAAATTCAAGGATTTTCTGAATTAGCAGGCAATTATTCTGCCATATGGACTGACTACAATAATGATCGGCGCATTGATGTATACATTTCTAAATGTTTAGCAGAAACCAATGTCAACGACCCCCGTCGCATTAACCAACTTTATAAAAACATGGGAGACGGATCCTTTATCGAGGTGGGCAATACAGCAGGCCTGGCAGATTCTGCGCAAACATGGACAACGGCCTTTGAAGATTTCGATAATGATGGAGACATGGATGCCTATGTGGTAAATCACGACATCAGCAACCGCCTGTTTAGAAATAACGGAGATGGTAGCTTTACCAATGTAATAGCCCATTCCGGCCTGATTGCCGATGACTTTACGGCTTTTGAACTTAATACTGCGGATCTCAACAATGATGGTTATATAGATATAGTGACTGATCAAAAAACTTCTCTTTTTCTGGGAAACGGAGACTTAACTTTTCGACCCGTTGACTCACCGGTAAAAGCCGGTGCCATGGGCGATGTAAACAACGATGGCTTCCTGGACCTGGCCAAGGGCAGAAATTTGTGGGTGCAGCAAGCCAATGAAAATCACTGGATCAAATTTAAATTAAATGGCATTCAAAGTAATTTAATGGGCATTGGCGCTTGGATTGTGATTTATACCAAAGACCAAATCCAGCTTCGGGAACTCAGGGCCGGGCAAGGATATGCCGCCATGTCGAGTCTGCAAGTACATTTTGGACTTGGCTCAAAAGCATCCATCGACAGCGTACTTGTTTATTGGCCGTCCGGTCTTATCTCAAAGCTAAAGACACTCAAAAGTGATGCCCTTTATGAAATCACAGAATGTGCCGGAGAAACCATTGCCCAAAAGCCAATGGATGTGGATACCTTGATATGCGAAATTCCCATGCTATTGTCAGCTTCAGGCATTCAAGGTAAGTTACTTTGGTCGCAAGGAGACACCAGCAATACGATTGCCGTAAACCAGGCAGGTATTTATACTTTATACCACAAAAAGAACACCAATTGCTGGCAGCCCATCATTCGTTACCGTGTTCAAAATGAAAATGATTCGCCACCCGTTTTTTTGCGGGATTCCATTGCCTCCGTAATATGCAATGGAAGTGAGGCGAGGGTGCCCTGGTATGCTGATGGTGATGTAGTAGCATCCTCAGTTTGGGAAGGTAAAAAATATTTAGCCATTACTTCACCCGGTGTTTATACCATCGAAAAAACGCTGCATTGTGCATCCGGTCAACCATTATATGATACATTGACGGTGGACTTCGTGGATGTGGAAAAACCTACCCTGGATTCCATTCAGTGGCCAGCTGATTCCATCACTTTCTATAGTTCAGCCAACAATACACTTTGGTACAAAGAATTTGACGACATACAGCCGCTTGCGGAGGGCAGAACCTATACGGGAGCCCTGTCTGTCCTTTTTAATAAAATATTTTATGAAGCGTATGCCCAGCTTCCACAACCTATGCAAAGTGCAGGCAGGAAAACGGCAATAGGAGCGCTCGCTACTTTCCCCCACAAAGACATGTACTTCACGATCCATGAAGACCTTATTTTACATAGCATTGATATGTATGTGCTGAACAAAGAAAATGAAGGCACGCGAAAAATTACGATAACCACCCATGAAGGGAATATACAGACTGCTGTATTTCCATTGCTGACAGAAGGCAAAAATACCGTACGTTTTGATGTGAATTTGTCACCCGGTAAATACACAATAAACTGTGACCGCAGCGACCAGGCAATGAATGCCGGAGATTACAATTACCCATATCCGCTTGGCGGCATAGGCAGCATAGATTCATGCTCGGGTAATGCCAATTTTTACCCCTATTTTTACAACTGGCAATTTTCAAGTCCGCCGCAAAGGTGTAAATCTGAAAGAAATATTTATACATGGCTGGCAACCAACGATGCAGAAGACAGCGATGGCATTGTTATTTATCCCAACCCCAGCCATGACTATATATTAGTTGATCATGGTAACCATGATATAATCTCGTATACCATTTTTCATTCAAATGGAAGAAACATGGCAGAAGGTATATTGCACGAGAAGGATGGCATAAATGTGACGGGTTTTTCACCCGGTGTGTATTTGTTGATATTAAAAACCAGCGAGGGAAAAATTATCGCAAAAAGGATTTCTATTTTTTAAATAAAATATCAACGATTTATATATAATTATTTTCATTAATACATATATGTATTAAACTATTTTTATTATTTTTATGTATTTAAATATTTTATAATATATAAAATAACGATAGAATTTTTATCACAACTTTTCAACATCCGGTCTTGAAGTATACGGGCATTTCCAGTCACAAAAACAAATTTTTAGACTTTTTTATTCGTAATTTAGTATCAGAACCAGGAAACGCCCAACTGTGATCAACAATTTATTGCCATTATTATCTAAAATCAAAAGCTCATTTTGGGTATTGCTCTTCTTGTGTGTTGCATCAAACAAGGTATATGCCCAACCCCATTGCAAAATCCTGATCTTCCTTTTTCCTGATCTCTGCAACCCTGGACAAATCACACTGGAAACCGTGGTATTTGGTAATGCCACTCCACCCTATTCTTATGCCTGGTCGACGGGCGAAACCACACCAACCATATCTGTTCCCAATGCTAATGGCACTTATTCCGTGACCCTTACCGATGGCGTTGGCTGCATGGACGATCATGATGTAGTCATAGATATCGCCAATTTTACGTATTACATCGAAGCTTACAACCTTTGTCCCGGCGAAGAAATCAACCTCATCGTGGAGTGGACTGGCTATGAAGAACCCACCAATGCACAATACCAGTGGTCAAATGGGCAAACTACGCAGATCATGACCACCTTCACACCCGGATACTACGAAGTAACCGTTACAGATCCTGCTATCGGCTGCTCGCAGGTTTTGAGCACCACTGTCACACAACTGCCCGGGCCCGAAGTAGAAATCACCGGCCCGCTTACCATCTGCACCGGAGAGACCATTACCCTGACTGCCTTGGGTGGACCCTTTGAAGGAATTTCATGGGCTCCCGGTGGAGAAACGACAGAAAGCATCGAGGTAACAGCACCCGGCTCTTATGATGTTACTGTATACAGCAGCAACAACTGTTTAGACCATGATACCGTGATTGTAGTTACCAGTGGCGCTATTCCCCAGATCAATGGTCCGCTCAATTTATGCAATGGTCAAAGCGGCGTCTTACAAGTACTCAATGCCAATGAGTTTGTAGACTTCCAATGGACTACAGGTGATAATACCCCATCCACAACAGTTACCGCACCAGGCACCTATGTGGTGACCGTAACCGATGCCAATGGTTGCATGACGGAAGGTTATGGCGAAGTATTTAGCGGTTTGATTGATTTTACCGCATCCACTTTTCCGGCTATTTCCTGCTCACCACCCAATGGTAAAATAGATCTCACAGTGGTTACTCCGGGAAACTTCACTTTTGCATGGAGTAATGGCAGCACAAACGAAGATCTAATCGATGTTCCCCCCGGCAGCTACTCAGTCACCATCTCTGATGGAACGGGTTGCAGTGCGGAAGCTACGTACACCATAGATGACAATACCATTACGCCCATATTGTCATCTACTACTACAGCTAACATCTGTACGCTAAATGTAGGCACCATCACTTTGCTGGTGGATCCGCCCGGGGCCTACACTTTCAATTGGTCCAATGGTGCCACCACCCAAAACCTTACCAATTTGGACGACGGGGTCTACACTGTCACGGTGACAAGTGCATTGGGTTGTAGCAGTACACTGTCAACAACGGTTATCTATAGTCAGAATGCCATTATTCTTAGCAATGTAATTGAAATCAACAATACATCGTGCAGCACACCCAATGGCAGCCTTGAAGCAGTCATGTTGACCCCGGGACCTAATAATTTTATATGGTCCAATGGAGCTACCACTCAGGTTAATCCCAACTTATCTGCAGGAAATTACACGGTCACTGTGACCGATGCTGCAGGTTGTATAGCATCCGGCGGTGGAAATATCTTGGATACCCCAGACCCACCCGATCTACAGTTGAGTGCCGATCCTCCAAGCTGTGGTGATCCTTTGGGTAATATTTCTTCTTCGGTAAGTCCTTCCGGAAACTACACCTACCTATGGTCCACAGGACAAACAACTCAGGATCTATCAGGTGTGCCAGCGGGAACATACTCTCTAACGGTTACCGATGGTTTGGGTTGCACCGATGAAGCTAGCATCATCCTTACCGCCAATAATGGCTCGATAACCTTACAATCTGCCATTGCAAACAATACCCTCTGTATCGGAGGCAATGGCACCATCCAATTAAATGTTACTTCTTCCTCAGCTTATTGGATAGACTGGAATACTGGCGTTACAGGCAACGCACTCAACAATCTTTCCGGAGGACAATATTCCGCAACCATTACCAACATGGAAGGCTGCGAAATCACAGCTGAATTTACCATCACCAACATCAATACTTATCCCACACTGACCGGTACTGCCACCAATACTGCTTGTACTACAAATACAGGCTCCATAGAAGTGACTGTCAACCCGGCCGGTAGCTATACCTACACCTGGTCCAACGGCGCTGAAACAGAAGATATATCAAACCTGGGGGCAGGCATCTATACGCTAACCATTACCGATGTCAATGGCTGCCAGGCCCAGGAAAGTTTTACGGTATCCGGCAACTCTGACCTGACTGTAAATGCAATGGTAAATGCGGTTACATCCTGCGTTGCCCCAAATGGCAGCATAGATCTAACCATCTCAGCCAGCAATACATATACGCTGCTATGGTCTAACGGGGCAACCACCCAGGATCTGACTGCTTTAAATGCCGGCACCTACACCATAAGTATTACGGAATCCAACGGCTGTATCACTACCCAATTGTACGAAATCACCTCTACGATCAATCTACCACAGGCAAGCACCACTGCTATGCCCGCCCGATGTACGACTGCCAATGGATCTATTGATTTAAACATCACCACCGGCATGAACCTCACCTTTCATTGGTCCAATGACAGTACTACCCAAAACTTAGTCAATATTCCTGCAGGATCTTATGCCGTAACCATCACAGATGGACAGGGCTGCACAGCGGTTGTTCACGATACGGTCACCACGGTATTTTCTTCTCTTTGGGTGGCGGCTCAGATAGCGCAAAACACAAGCTGTATCAATCCCAATGGTGCCATCTACACCATTGCCGGTGGCGAAGTGCTTGCCGGGTGGATATGGTCAAATGGTCAAACCACAACAGATATAACCGGACTACAAGCCGGTAACTATTCAATCACTGTAACCGATGTGTATGGCTGTACCCTTGACTCTACCTTTACCGTCACCTCTACCCAAAGCTATCCTCAATTTACATCTTCGTATATACCGGCAGATTGTGCCGATGGCAAAGGCTCTTTAATGGTACACCTTACCTCTCCCGGCAACCATCAGGTACTTTGGTCATCCGGAGATATGGATACGTTATTGCAAGACATTGTTCCCGGTACCTATTATGTAAGTGTTACGAATGCGCAGGGCTGCACTACTACTGATACTCTTAGCCTGGATCCGCCTGTTTCCCCATTACAAATTTCAGGCCTTGTTGGCAACAACACCTCTTGCACCCAGGGCAATGGCAGCATCAAATCAGTTGTGTTGCAGGCTTCAAATGTAAGTTACCTGTGGTCCACCGGCGCCACCACAGCAGACATTTTCAATCTAAAGCCAGGACCTTATAGCCTTACGGTCACTGATTCGATTGGCTGCCAAAAATCAATACTTTTTCATGTAGAAGATCTCTCACAAAAACCTACCGTAAACTTTGCGGCAAATCCCTCTTACTGCGGACAAGACAATGGGTCTGTTATCCTGCAGACATCCCCTGCCAGCGGCTTGAACTATATTTGGAATGACGGCACAACCCAATCTAATCGATCTAACTTGAAACCGGGCAACTACAGTGTTACCGTTTCCTTGTCCAATGACTGCACAGATACCGCCTCCATCGTTGTCAATGAAATTGTCTTTAACCCCACCCTGCAAGCGAACATAAACGCACTTACTTCCTGCCAAAATGCCAACGGCAACATCAATGTAATGATTAGCCCGGCCGGAAATTATACATGGCTGTGGTCTAACGGTTACACTACAAAAGACATAGATAGCCTGACATCCGGCATCTATCATTTGACAGTCTCAGACGACAATGGATGTAGTACGACCAAATCCTATACCCTTACAGATGCCAGGACCTATCCCACGGTTACTTTAGTGTCCATACATCCAAGCTGTGGACAAAACAATGGCATCATCCAACTCAATACACCCAATGTAGGCAGTGTGGCTTACCTTTGGTCAGATGGCTTTACTTTAAAGGACCGTTATGCCATGGCTCCAGGCACCTACACGGTTACGCTCACCAACGACATGGGCTGTCAAACCATTGATACCACGATATTGACCAACCAGGGCAACGATATTCATTATGCCATACAAATTCAAAACCTCACCTCTTGTACCGAAGCCAATGGCATGATAAGCCTGGATACTACTTCCAATACACAAAAAATAAACATCCTTTGGTCAACCGGAGAAAATACTACCCAACTCAACTCTCTAAAGGAAGGCACCTATTACTTCACTCTCACCGATGCAGCTGGTTGTGTTGTAATCGACAGTGTCATTATTGTCAATGCAGCGGTCTATCCTGAACTATCTTTTACGCTGTACCCCGGCAACTGCAGACACAATGGCCAGGCCTTGCTCATCCATGAAGTCAATACGGGAAACACAATTTATTTATGGGACAATGTTCCCTTTGATGCCACAGACACACTTTCACCGCTGGCCAGGGGCATCCACGTCCTCAGTGTGCGCACGGAAGCCGGTTGTGAAAAAGATACCACCATTCTGGTAGAAAGTTGGACGGCTCCCCAACTCAATGTGCCCGCCTCCGTATTATTGGCCATCAATGAAAGCAAAGAAATACAGGTCCAATTCACGGGCTTCTCCATCAACGACATAGACTTTGTGCAATGGGCACCCTACGAACTCTTAAGTTTCAAAGACAACAGCCTGGAAGCAGCGCTCCACCCCACCATTATCCCCAATGCAGAAGGTTTGCTGTTTCTCACCATTCAGTTGCAAAATGGCTGTGTCCTGGAGCAAGAGATTGAAATCAGGCGCTCAAAAACTTACACCCTACTTTTTCCAAACATCATTGTTGCAGATCCTTCCGTTGGAAACAATAACTCCTTTTACCCCATCAGTCCCGAAGGAGATGTCAAAACCATCCTTTCCCTCCGCATCTATGATCGCTGGGGAAATCTGATGTTCAGTCGCGAATCCTTTCCTCCCAATGACCCCACCCTCGGCTGGGACGGCCACTTCAATGGCTGCCCCGTTGTACCCGGCGTCTTTGTATGGACAGCAGAAGTACTTTTTAGCGATGATAGCCAGAAGAGTTATAAGGGTGATTTGACGGTGGTGAGGTAGAAGAGAAAGAGGTATATTCATCAACAATGTCCTGAGATCATTTCACAATTGTTGGGTATAAATCACCTAATTTTTAGAGTTGCCATACTTCTGTTTTAAATAATCCTTCCACTCCTTGCTTTCAAATAGTTTTTTCTCTCCAAACCACTTTTGCCAAATGGATACATCTTTTACTGGTTCTTCACGTCGTTTTGAAACGGTAATATGCCTTTTAATTTGGTTCAATTCTTCCAAATCAATTCTATTCAGTCGCACTTCCTGTGTTCTGGCAACAATAAAAGAATCTAATTGCTGTATCGTTGAATTCTCAGACAAGCCCCACCCTCTTCTATTGTACATAAACTCAAAAAATTGATCATTGGTGATGATTGATCCGTTTTGATCTATTTTATAAGCTTTGTGCAAGTGTTCACGAGCCAGATAACTTAGTTCTTCGAAACTCAATGGGCTGTATATACTGTCTTGATAGGATGCACGATCAATAGTTGTATTCATACCAAAAAAGAAATACCATTTTCCATGAATCTTGGCCCCACCAAGACCATAAATATAGTCGAAGACCGCATCTTTGTACTCCACGTCTCTTTTTAAAACATTGGTATATAATCTTGTTGAATCTGAATTAAAGACAATCATGCTGTCTAATCGGGCACTACTAGTATCCAATAAATAAATCATTATATTAAGGCTATCACATCGCCATTTTTGTAGCGAATCGCTTATTTGTTGATAAGTTTGAGCATACTTATTAAAGTTTTTTGAAAGATAAATATCATTTTTCTGATCAATCAATATATCATTTTTACATGAAGTTACAAACCCTAATAAAGCAAAAAATAATACTTTTCCCATAATGTTCTAATTTTTAACTTTAATCCTTCCAAAATCATTCATAACTACCTGTCAATTGAGCATCCACTATGAAGAACGAAGAAACAATATTTTTCTCGAAAGCTGGTTTAGAAACTGACACACTTTTATGAACATTCCCACGCTCACCTATGTGCCGTTTTTCCTTTTTACAAATTCTTTCCATTGTTTTGAATCGAATACAGGCTGTTCAAAATTAATTATTTGATCTTGATGAAACTCGTTGTCATATTGAGATTCTTCATATTCGATTGAATCAACTTTATGCTCTAATAATTCCTTATATTCGATAATATCTATTACCCGTGATTGTTTGTAATTATAAAGTCTTAACAGCCTCACCTCTTCTGTACCATTTGCTGAAACCCGAGTTCCACCAATATTTTCAGCATTTATAAACTTATTCAATGCATCTTCATGTATTACTAGAGAACTATTACCATCAAAACTTATAAATTGTCTGAAAAACTGCTCTCGAGCCATATAACTGAGTTCCTCCCAAGTTAATGGTTTAAATTTATCCTTTTTATAGCCATCACGCATAGCTATTAAATTATACCCAAAAAATAAATACCACCTATCTTTAATTTTAACGCCATACAAAGTTTGTATTAAATCACTAGCGCCATAATTTTTCTTAAGGCTGGTATTTATAGTTGTAAATAGTTTAGATCTTTCTTTGTTAAAAATGATAAAACTATCAATCTGATATTCATTACCAATTTGCCCCCTTACAGATTCGATATGGCGTAAAACCATATCATCGACGCTTTTACCAAGTTCATCATACACTGTCTTATAAGTTTCAAAATTCTGTTGTACATAATAATTGGTCAATTCATGCCTAACAATATTGTAATTGTTGTCTGTACAAGAGCAAAATGCAAAATAAAAAAAGATTGTAATCATTAATACTTTCATACCCGAAACTAATTGTTTAATAAAATTAAGTAATAACCTTATCTGAAATCAAGTTACATCAAAACTGCGATTCCACCTAATTAGTCAATGAATATAGGCTAAAAGTCAACCACTTACTTTTTACCATCACTCCTCTCCATCACCCACAAATCATTGTCATACCTGAATTCAGTATGCTCCGGCGTGCCACCATACTTGCCTCCGGTGAGGTACACCTTATCTTTAAACACCGCGGCAGCTACACCCCCACGGGGCAACCACGGTGCATCCTGGGTTTGCCAGTTTTTGCCATCTTCGCTGTACAACACCTGGTTGGAAAACAAGCCATTTCGATTGCATCCCAGCAACCAGATTTTTTGATCAAAGACCACCGCCTTGTACCCAAAAAGCTGCTGTCCGGGTAATATTTCAGGCGTCAGCTGCTGCCAGTGCAAGGCATCCTCAGAAACCCAAACATCGCTGTCCAATAAATACAATTTGCCATGAAAGGTCAAGACCTGACTGCCACTGCGTTTTCCAAAAGGCAGATGATCTGCCTCCTTCTGCCAATGAATGGCATCAGAAGAACTCCATAGATCATCAAACTGTCCTTTGCTATCCTCTCCGCCAATGATCCATATCTTATCCTGAAAAACAAAAGGGTGGTAAAAAAACCGGGATGGCAACTCACTCTTATCGGCTACCCTCTCCCACTTTTTGAAATCTGTAGTCCTGTGTACAGCTGTGGTAAAGGTGTTTTTTTCAATGTTGCCTTCAAAGGTACCCAGACCATAAACTGCTCCCTTAAAAACCACATAGTCCAAAAATGCCTGGTTGCCCACTATATCGTCCATGGCCGAGCGCTGCCACGCTTTCCCATCCATCGAAAACCAAAAGCCATCCGGGTGCAATAACCACAATGTATCGCCCATGGCCATCAACTGATAGTTATAGGTCTTCTTCCATTGGGCACTGTCCATGAGTTTTGTCCAATGGTATGCCGCACTGTCAGACTTATTTGCCTCTTGCGTAACGTTGGCTTTTGGACTTTGGATGCAACCCATAGCTAACCATCCTACTGTGATTAGAAATAAAGTGATATGGTAAAAAATTTTCATTGCACCTTTCAATTTTAATTAAGCCCCTTTTTCCACATAGGCCTTAAAAGCATCCATGTACTTCATCGATTGTTTCTTAAACAGGCCCGTCATCAAAAAGCCCAGCACCTTCATGACACCCCTCATCTCAAAGTAACTGTTGGATGTCTGCTTAACACTGTTGGCATCTATTTCTTCAAAGACCATCTCCACTTCATTATACCCCATGCCACTCTGGTAGCCAAACTTAATTTGCCGCGGCAAGTTTTGCTCCAAAATGGTCTCTGAGATTTTCATTACTTTGCCCTTGTTCAAAAAATAAAAATCGCTCTTAGCCCCTACTTCTCCCGGCACACCTGAAATGTGCTCAATCTTTTCAAGCCCCTCCATCCAGTGTTTTACCCCTTCCGGATCTTTAAATTTTTGCATCACCTCCGCCATGGGCCGGTTGATGGTATTGGATAAAGTGTATTTCATATCAAAAATATTTTACTTCAAAGTCATCCCGTTTTTGCAGGATTCAATTCAAAGATAATTACTTTAGGAATATAGCGATTGTTTTGGTGTTAGAGAATAGAAGCAATACGGCTGTGCCTTAGGGCAATACGCGCTTCGCGCTTAGGATGACTGAACGGTTTTGGCTTCGCCAAAAAAATTGATCGGCAGGTCAATTTAGTGAATGCTTCGGCAAGCTCAGCATCGTTCGGTTACGGAAATTGAAAATTTCCAACCTCACGAGGCACCACGAGCTAACCTCGCGGCAACAACAAATTCACTCTATGAGAAGAGAGCTCCCAAAGGCCTTTCAAACTGTTGCTAGCCAGATAGTTGAGAGGGGAGCCGACAGCGGACAGCGGAGAGCGGGCAGCGCCTTATCCAAATTTTTCCTTCAATTTTTTAATTGTAATACCCATCATCTCCTTCATCACCTCCACATCGATGTCGGATAACTTTTTTACGTATATACAACTTTTGCCCATGGTAAACTTACCGAGTCTAGACAATAATCCATGATCATCACCCATATAAATATAAAGTGAAATAGCAGCCTTACGCGGAGAAAAACCAACCAGTGGCCAGTCGCCCTCCTGCTTACTCCGGTCCGATTTGTAATGATAAACACCAAACCCGATAATCGAGGGTCCCCACATCTTTGGTTCAAAGCCTGTGTATTCCTGCATGATACGGATCAGCTCATAACTGTCTTTTTTCTTTTGATCAGTATTGGCAAAAGATTCTATGAATTCGGCCACACTGGCATCGGTGATTTTGGTTTTGATTTCAGCCATTCTTCCAATTTTTGATAAATATATACAAAGCACACCAATGAATACAAACAACCAGACTAAGGGCGGCTATCGGCTAACGGTTAGCGGCAAGCCGTCTGCGGTAAGCCGTCAGCGGTAAGCGGATCTCATCTTCTCATAAACCTCCCCGCCAGCCACTTCCTCACAGGCTCATCATACCACTTCAAAGATAGCCAGGAAAGTAAAATCATAAACACCATCACCAATATGCCAACACCTAACCCTCCGGAGAGACTGACTTTGTTGTTGCTCACCCATGCATAATACACATAGGCAAAGGGGAAGTGAATGATGTATAAAGGATAGGATATATTACCCAGGAAGGTGCAAGTTTTTTGCGTTAGGTCACTGCTTACTTTACTGATGGCACCCAGAAATACGATGGCAGGGAAAATGAGTATCACTACCAAAGCATCGTACAGACCGTTGGCCCATAAATGGGTATGACCTCCGATACGAGGTACACTCAACACCAGTACCAGTAGTAACGATGCCATCAAAAATGTGTTTCCCTTTTCCGTGGGTTGTACCAGTCTTCTCAACAGCATACCGGCCATGTAGGGAAAAAGCAGCCGGGTAAAGCCAATGCGCAGTTGCTCAGGCTCCAATGACCAACCTCCGATGATGTCGCCATGGGGACTGGTAAGTGCCAAATGGAGCAAGGCCAAAGCGGCTATGAAAACCAAGACTGACAAGACTACTTTAGATAATTTTCGCAAGATCAAGGCGTGGAGCACATTGGCTATATACTCCAAAAAGAGCGACCAGGCGGGGCCATTCAAGGGGTGCATTTCATTCCAGCCCCGAATATCCATGGAAACAGGAACCGGGATTAAAGTATATCCGATGATTAATATAAAAATAAGGTTCCAGAATGTGGTATCGGCAACTTTAGGGAACAGCTCAGATGCACTGCTGTAAAAACAAAGGGCCCCAAAGGTCATACCCAGGATGATCATAGGATGCAGACGAATGATGCGCCTTTTAAAAAAATCTGTAAGTGTCATCTGGTGCCACCGGTCATCATAGGCATGGGCCATCACATAGCCCGACAACATAAAAAAGAAATCCACCGCCAGGTAGCCGTGATTGATCATTTGTTGGGTATGATCTCCACCCGAGTAGATTTCGAGCATGTGAAACAACACCACCATCAAGGCTGCGATTCCTCTCAATGCATCTAAAACCAGAAAATGCCTTTTGGAATCTGCAAAAGACGAACTTGCGATTGGCATCATTTACCGTGTAATGTATGGATGAGTAAATTGCGTGAGCCTATTTTTTAAAGCCCAGCTTACCAATATTTGCATGGCTGATGGTCACTGCTTCCAGAGGCAACATGCCATCAAAGGTCAAATCCTGCTCCACAAAGCTATATTGCAGTCCGGCCAGACTCTTCAACTTAGCCAGGGCGACAAAATCAATCTTACCCTTGCCCACCGGTGCAAAGCGACCCTGGTCGTCCATATCCTTCAGGTGCCAGGCTTTAAATCTGCCCGGGTATTTTTTGAAATATTGGGCGGGATCGGCACCTGCCTTTACTGCCCAATATAAGTCGATTTCAAAATTGACATATTTGGGATCTGTATTTTGCAATAAATAATCTATGGGCACCACCCCATCCGCATCGGTTTTAAATTCAAAATCGTGATTGTGGTACAACAGCTTTAAGCCAGCCTTGTGGCATTTTTCTGCCAACTTATTGACCATCTCCGCCAGATTTTTGGCTCCTCCTTTCATACCCATAGTACGACTTTGTGCATCGTATGTAAAATGTCCCATGGGAGGAATGGGTACAACCAGGTATTCAAAACCCACTGCTTTTACATCTGCTATAGTCTGGTCAACATTGTCATAGCTGATCCCTCCCTGGTGTGAACTTGCCGGTACAAGACCAAGCTCTGCCAGATACGCCTTGTATTCAGCCGGTGTCATGCCATTAAATTTTCCATCTGCATAACCGGCGTCTTCTATGTATTTATAGCCTGCGTCACTGATTTGTTTCAGCACCCCTTTAGCATCCTTTTTCATTTCTTCCCGGAACGTGTACAGATTTACCCCACCGTATTTGTCATTGCCCCCGGTAAACGATGTAAAAAATAAGTAAGCCATAAGGCAAACCACCACAGAAGAAAAAATTTTCATAAATTGAATTTAACGATTGATTAAAAAGATGCTGTTTTTCTCAGAAGCCCTGCTATCCATTAGCGAACATCATACCCTTTGAAACAGTAACAAATATAAAAAAAGGAAACCATCAGGCCAAATTGCCCCAATTACTGCCGCATGATTTTGTCCAAGGCCTTTCCCTTAGCCAATTCATCCACGATCTTATCGAGATACCGTATCTTTTGCATCAGAGGGTCTTCAATATCTTCTACCCTATAGCCACAAATCACCCCGGTAATTTTGTGAACATTCGCATTCATCTGGGGTGCCTGAGCGAAAAAAGTCTCAAAATCCGTCTTATCCCCCAATATCCGCTCCAGGTCCGCTGCATTGTAACCTGTCAACCAAAAAATCAGGGCATCCAATTCCTCCCTGGTTCTCCCCTTTTTCTCAGCCTTGGCCACATAATGGGGATACACACCGGCAAATGACATTTTAAAAACTCTCGTGTTTTGCATATAAGGATTTTGGGTCAAAATAAAGGAAAAGATGTGAAATAAACCACACATTTCGATGGAACCCACTTTAATATGAATCACTAAAAATTGGTACGCTCACACTATTTGGCCCATTCAATAAAGTTCGTCTTTGGTTTGTCTCCTATCAACAAGTTGAGTAGTCAGGAAGAGATTGTGCCTCCCACCATCTTTGAACCACAGATTTGTCGGATTGACGGATGGACATAGATAATACTTTGAACCATAGATTGGCGGATTGACCGATGGACACGGATTTGGATTTTGCCAATAAATGGAAAAACTTCGAAACAGGTTTTATAACTTGCCCTGCAGGTGGTATACATTTTGACATAGCATTCTTTGGGCTTCTTAGGCTTCTCTTTCCTCTACAACACCACTCTCTTGAACGTCATGGACTTACTCCCAAAATTGCTCAACAGTCCAACCTCCATCCGGTACGCTTTGAGGTAGTTTAGGATCTGCGCCAAATGGACATCCTGTAATTCAATAACAGCTTTGATTTCAACAACTATTTTATCCTCTACAATAAAGTCGGCCCGCCTTGTCCCGATGGGTTCTTCCAGATCTTTGTAATAAATATCCATTTCGATTTCTCGCTGGTAATTCAAACCCTTTGACCACAACTCATAGGCTAAAGCTCTTTGATAAATCACCTCCTGAAATCCATTTCCCAAAAATCCGTGCACCTCAAATGATGCCCCAATGATCTTTTCCGTAATGTCCTTGTATTTCAATTTTTCCATAAGCGTATATAAATATTAATTTTTAATCTGTGAAATCGGTCAATCCGTAATAATCCGTGGTTCAGACAACTGACGACAACTCCCCTCCCCTCACTCCCCCCTGATGGTGTCCTTTCAAAGGAGTAACAAATTTATCAGGTTCTTCTTAAATTATCAATAGCCCAAAGTGCTTGACTTTTCCTACTTTTTTTTACCCATTATTTTATTTTGGAGAAATTTCTTGTCGTGAACATCCTCACATCCTTCCATTGCTCTTAGTAAGAATAGATGACTACTTTTTGTGTCTCCCAGCCTTGAATACAACTCAGCCAGGGTGGCATCAACCAAATAATGGTGCGCTGCTGATATTTCTGTTTTTAGGTTTTCTATTTCAGCAACCATGGCTAAGTCAGGTCTGTGATAAAGAGCCGCTGTCAAAGCCTGAAGTTTTAGCATCCCATTTTTGTTGTCCAACGCATGCCACTTTGTATACAGGTCCTCTATTTGATGCCAGGGTGTTTTATCAAACGATGGTGCCATGGTATGCAGCGATGCAATGATGGCTTCCAGATAACGGGTATTGAGCACATCCTCAGGTTTGGCCAATTCCAAATGATAACAGCCAGCCTTGATCAACGCTTTGTCCCATAAACTACGATCCTGATGCTCTATCGAAATTCTTATGCCTTCTGCATCCAGCCTTGCCGGGAAACGACTCAGGTGAAAATAAAACAACGACAAAAGGCCATGACTTTCTGATGAACTTGAGATTTCCATCACCGTGCTAAGCAACCGGACTGCCTCGTAACACATAGTCATGTCAATGCCATTTTCGGGTTTTGCCGATTTATATCCCTCGTTGAATAAGGCGTACAATATTTCGTGAATGGTAGGCAGATGGTTTGCCATTTGATTGTGTTCCCATTTGAAATTTTGCCAGCTTTTTTCAGCGGCCAACTTTTGTTTGTTGCGGTACAGGCTTTTTCTTACCGCTTCATAATGTACATCCATGGCTTTGGCCAATTCAAAGGGAGAAAATCCACACAAAACATGCAAGGTAGTAATGATGCGATCACGGGTACTCAGTGGCAAGTTGACGCACAGCAATAATAATGCGAGCTGACTGTCTCTGATGTAAACTTCTGTCTCCTTCGGCAGCCCACCTTCTTCTTTCAGCATTACACCACCATCCAAAGAAGTTATTCTTTTCATCCCTCTTTGTTGATTTATAAGCTTCCTTCTGGCCACCGTCAACAGCCAGGCTTCCGGTACATTGGGTACTCCTGAAAACCGCCACCTGATCAAGGCAGCTTCGAAGGCATCCTGCACAGCATCCAGTATGTCTTCTATTTTATCAACCCCAAACTGGCGGGTCAATACAGCCACCACCCTTCCCGAAGCTTGTCGGAAAAGGTGGTCTGTCTGCTGTTCAATCGAAGATAAACCCTCAGGCATGCTCTCCGGTCTGTATCACTTCTCTGAGTTCGAGCGTGGCACCCAGATCCAGCGCCGGACAGCCCTTCGCAATCTCCGCCGCTTCCTCCAATGAAGAAGCAATCAGAAAATAATAGCCACTGATGCATTCCTTGCTCTCAATAAATGGCCCATCCTTCACCAGCCGCTCTTTTCCGTGTAAAGTAATGCCCGCCCCCTCCAAAGGGTTACCATCCTTAAACTGCCCTTTCTCCAGCAAGGTCTCCACCCAATCCATGTGTTTCTGGATATCAGCCTGCATGTCGTCCAAACTCATTCGTCCATAATCTGCATTTTCCCTGATCAACATCAAAAATTCTTTCATTGGTCTTTTTTTTAAAGTGTTAAAATAATTGATTTCATAGTAATGACACACGAAGTTT
>ERZ724521.8-NODE-8-length-67232-cov-5.241169_pt1 | contig 67232 bp, 51 predicted proteins | sample MGYA00376054_ERZ724521 | MGnify/ENA primary metagenome ERZ724521 (study PRJEB28724, sample SAMN07190883) | activated sludge metagenome | isolation source: activated sludge of sewage treatment plant in Hong Hong | place: Hong Kong | collected 2016-03-17 ... | reverse complement strand
TCCGGGAAGAAGGCAACCCCAACGTCATGCTCACCGATCGCGGCACCATGTTCGTGAGCGGCAACGACGCTGACGCCAAACAACTGGTTATCCGTGCTTTTTTGCAGCCCTGGGGCTGGAACGACGTCATCGACCTGGGCGATATCACCACGGCACGCGGTACGGAAATGCTGCTGCCGATATGGGTGCGCACCTGGGCCGCAACAGGCAACGGCCATTTTTCTTTTAAAGTAGTGCGGTGAAAGGGTTGAGCCGACTAACGTTTACCTTTGCAAAACAAGATTACCCAATGGCAACCGACCCGACAAAATTACACCCTGCAGTACTGATCGGCCTTCCCGATGAAGACCCGACGGCCACCTCGCGGAAGCAGGACCATATCGACCTGGCCTTCAAAAGCAGGGTGGAAAGCGGCGAACTGGACCACCGGTTCTTCTACGAACCGCTGCTGGCCGCCCACCCGAAACCGGGATCGCTGCCCCTGTTTTCTTTTCTCGGTAAAACACTGCGCACGCCGGTCTGGGTATCGAGCATGACGGGCGGTACCGCACTGGCTAACGTCATCAACCATAACCTCGCGCGTGCCTGCGCGGAGTTCGGCATGGGCATGGGGCTTGGCTCCTGCCGCCAGCTGTTGTACAGCGATGAACACCTTGCCGACTTCGACGTGCGCCAAACCATCGGTTCGGACCTGCCGCTTTATGCCAACCTCGGCGTGGCACAGGTGGAACAGTTGATCGACCGGAAAGAACTGGAACGCATCCCTGCTCTGCTGACAAAATTGAGCGCCGACGGACTTATCATCCACGTCAACCCTCTGCAGGAGGCGATGCAGCCGGAAGGCGACATGTTCGTACGGCCGCCATTGGAAACCATACAGGCCCTGACTGAAATCGACGGGTTGAACATCATTGTAAAAGAGGTGGGACAGGGATTTGGCCCGAAAAGCATGCGTGCCCTGTTGCAACTGCCGTTGGAAGCCATTGAGTTTGCAGCGGCAGGCGGTACCAATTTTGCAAAACTCGAGCTCCTGCGCAGCGACACAACACGACAACTGATCTTTGAAAAAATAGCCGCCGTGGGGCATTCCGCTGAAGAAATGTTGCGCTGGCTCAACATAACGGCAGCAGAATTGGGGCCAAAAGCCCTGGTCAAACACGTCATCATCTCAGGCGGTGTGCGCGATTTTCTGGACGGCTACTACCTGCTCCAAAAAGCCTCTTTACCTGCGGTTTATGGCCAGGCGTCCGGTTTTTTGAAACACGCACGCGGAGAATATTCCGAATTGCAGACCTTTGTGGAGTCGCAGGTCAGGGGCCTTGAACTGGCAAGTGCATTTTTGCAAGCCAGGTAAGGCCGAAACCGGCTCGTCATTTTTTATTTTTGTGTATTTTATACCCCATGACCCCGTATCCTATACCTATGTCGAAAGCAATAGCAGGCTTTTCCAAACTGAACAAACAGCAGAAGATCGGGTGGTTGACGGAACACTATACTGCCGATCCCGAGACGGCAGCCCTCGACTTGTCGCAATGGCAGCACCCGGACGTACAGGTTCAGAAAATCATCGACGGCTTTACCGAAAATGCCGTTTCCAACTATACGCTCCCGTACAGCATTGCGCCCAATTTCCTCATCAACGGCAAACTGTACGCCGTACCCATGGTGATTGAGGAAAGCAGCGTGGTGGCTGCGGCTTCCAGCGCAGCCAAATTCTGGCTCGACCGCGGCGGATTCCATGCGGAAGTGGTGGGCACCGTAAAACTCGGCCAGGTCCATTTCCGCTGGCAGGGCGCGCCGGAGAAACTGCGCAGCCTGTTCCCCGACCTGCAGCAGCGCCTGATCGCCGACTGCGCCGATCTGACGGTCAACATGCAGAAACGCGGCGGCGGTATCCGAAGCATCGACCTGCTAGACTTTACCGCGCAAGAGCCATTTTACTACCAGATCCGCGTTTCGTTCGAGACCTGCGACAGCATGGGCGCTAATTTTATCAACTCCGTACTCGAGCGCTTTGCCGATACACTGGAGCTGTTTGTGACGGAAATGCCGGGACTAAGCGATGCCGAACGCGATGTGGAGATCATCATGGCCATCCTGTCGAACTATACCCCGGAATGTGTAGTGCGCGCATGGGCGGAAACACCCATTGCCTCTTTCGACGAACTGGCGCGTATCCAGGGCATGGATGGCGCAGCACTGGCCGAACGTTTTGCTGTCGCCGTGCGCATTGCGACCATCGATCCTTATCGCGCTACGACACATAACAAAGGCATTTTCAATGGAATAGATGCTGTGGTAATGGCTACCGGCAACGATTTTCGCGCCGTCGAGGCCTGTGCGCACACATACGCCAGTCGCGACGGACTATACCGGAGCCTGAGCCGCTGCCGGGTGGAAAACGGTATTTTCCGCTTCGAACTTGAACTCCCGCTTGCCCTCGGTACGGTCGGCGGCCTCACGGCATTACATCCCCTGGCCCGGCGTTCGCTCGAGATTCTGGGGCACCCTTCGTCGCGCGATCTGATGTGCATCGTGGCTGCGGTGGGACTGGCGCAAAATTTTGCCGCCGTGCGCTCGCTGATAACTACCGGTATACAACAGGGGCATATGAAAATGCACCTGACCAATATCCTGAACCACCTCGGTGCAAGTGAGGAAGAGGCCGCCGCCGCGCAATATTTTTTTCAACACCAAACGGTCAGTTTCAGCGCCGTGCGCAGTTTTCTGGACAACAGCCGCAGCAGCGCGGAAGGCGTGCAAACTTCTTTATGACCGGTTGCCCGTAGCGTCACGACCGCACCTGACCGTCGCCGCGCACGATCCACTTATAACTGGTCAACTCCGGCAATCCCATCGGTCCCCGGGCGTGCAGTTTCTGGGTGCTGATCCCGATCTCGGCGCCAAACCCGAATTCGCCGCCATCGGTAAACGCCGTGCTTGCATTCGCATAAACGACGGCCGCATCGACCGAGCGAAGAAACCGCGATATCGCCACGGGGTCTTCTGCAAGGATGGCTTCCGAATGCCGGGAACTGTAAAGGGCAATGTGCGCCAGCGCTTCGTCGAGGTCGTCTACGGTTTTTACCGACATTTTCATGGACAGAAATTCTGTACCGAAATGTTCTTCCCGTGCCCGTGTCAGCAATTCTGCCGGGTATTGGGATTGCAGCGCCAGGAATGCCCTTTCGTCGGCAAATATCTGGCAGCGGTGCTTTTCGCCGAGTCCGGCCACTATTTCAGGCAGGTCATTCAGCCGGTAGGCATGTACGATCAGGGTATCGAGCGCATTGCAAACACTGACACGGCGGGCCTTGGCGTTTTCTACAATACTTTTGCTTTTCAGCACATCCGCGCTGGAATCCATATAGGTGTGCACCACGCCCGCGCCAGTTTCGATAACCGGCACCCTGGAATGTGCGCGCACGTGATCGATCAGACCCTGGCTGCCGCGCGGGATAATGGCGTCGATAAAACGGTCTGCCTGCAGGATTGGGGCAAGCGCCTCGCGCTCGGAGGGCGCAAGCCAGCAGGCGTCGTTCAGGTTATGGCGCCTGAGTACATCGGCGATCAGGGCTGCGATAGCGGTATTGGTGTCATGCGCGTCGCGGCTGCCCTTGAGCACGACGGCATTGCCCGATTTGAGGGCCAGGGCAAATACGTCGAAAGTAACATTGGGCCGCGACTCGTAAATAACCCCGATCACACCTATGGGCACGCTTATTTTTTGCAGCAACAGTCCGTTCGGGCGCGTCCTTTCTTCCAGCAAGCGCTGCAGCGGAGAAGGCAGTGCCGCCACCGCAAGCAGATCGGCTGCGATGGCCTTCAGCCTTTGCTCGTTCAGCATCAATCGGTCGTATCTGGGGTCGGCTGGGTCCATACGCGCACAATCGCGGCTATTGGCCTCCAGCAGCGCCGGTATGTTTTGCAGGGCATGATCGGCCAGGTCGCGCAGGATGCCGGCTATCTGAGTGTCGTCAAAAAGCGAAAGATGACGGCTGGCTGCCCGAACGCGGTCGAGGCAGGCTTCTATATTTTGGGGATCGATTGCGGATTCCATAGTAGACAATGGCTGTGAACTAAACAGGATCAGGATAAATACAGGGCATGGTTTCGGGGTTGCCGGCGGCCACCATGTATCTATACTTCCAGGTACAAATAATCATAGTGAACCAGTGGCTTTTTCCCTTTCAGGCCGACAACCTTCCTCGCCGCCTCTGCGCCCAATTGTACCTTGCCGAACCCGATCAGTGCCGATTTTTCGCTGACGATCCGCACCAAATCGCCCTTTTCAAAATCCCCTTCTATACGAACGACACCGACGGGCAACAAGCTCGACACCTGGCTTCTCAGGGCATTTTCGGCGCCTGCGTTGACGACAATGGCGCCTTTGCGTGCCGTATGGTCGTATGCGATCCAGCGTTTGAGTGTATTGACAGCCGCTTTGGGGCGAAAGCAGGTTCCTGTGGGCTTGCCACTGAGGATATCGGACAAGATACCGGGGTGTTTGCCGTTGGCGATCCAGGTAGCGATCCCGACACGGGCGGCTTTTTGGGCAAACCTGAACTTGGTCAGCATGCCGCCTCGCCCGAACGAGGAGCGTACCGGATCGATGAAACCCTGCTGAATTCGGTCGCCTGGAAGCACTTCGGCAATGACGCGGCTTTCGGGATGCCCGGGCGGACCGTCGAACACCCCGTCCACGTTCGACAGGATAACAAGCCCCTGTGCGCCGCTGAGCGCCGCAACAAGCCCCGCCAGTTCATCATTGTCGGTGAACATCAGTTCCGACACACTGATCACATCGTTCTCATTGACGATCGGGACGATATTGTCGCGGAGCAGGGCGGCCAGGCAATTGCGCATATTCAGGTAGTGCCGCCGGTCGCGGAAATCCTCCCTGGTTGCCAGCACCTGCGCGCAAAGCAGTCCGTAGCGCCCGAACAAATCGGCATACGTCGACATCAATTTAATTTGTCCGACCGCAGCCAGTACCTGTCGCTGCACGATGCGGCCCGCATCTTCGGGCAGTACGGTGAGCGAACGGCCGGCCCCGACGGCGCCGGAAGAGACGAGAATAACCTCCACGCCTCGCTTTTTCACTTCGGCTACCTGGTCGACGATTTGGCTGATCGCAGTGATGTCAAGCAATCCATCGGGGCGGGAAAGCACGTTGGTGCCGATCTTGACAACAATTTTTTGCATGGGAAAAAGGAGACGCTGCCGTTTGTTTTTGCGCGTTTCCGTTCAGTAGGTCGCTACCAGGCCCTTCAGTTCTTCGAGGTAGCGCTGTTTAACCGGCTCGCGAAGCAGTTTGTTCGTACGCGTATGGAAAGCATGGGCGGTTAAAAAACTGACCTGCAGGCGATTCCAGGCTTGTTCGCCTTCGATGATGTGGTATGCCTGCAATTCGTCGAACAGCGAATCGCCGATGGCATAAAAGTCGTCGCGCCCCAAATAATCGAGGTCGGCGTCGCAAATGATCTCCTCCAGCAGGTTGGCGGGCGTTTGCGGGATTTTGGTGGCCATGATCATGCCGCAAATAATATCGATGTCGCCGGACGAATAGTCGAAACCCGGCAAAACATCGCGAACGATCAGGCAGCCTTCATATTCGTGACCAAGATGTTTGTTTTTTACAAATCCGGAATCGTGAAAAAGCGCCGCTGTTTTTACCAATACCAGTTCACGACCACCTACCCCTTCGCCGGAGCAAATCTCGGATGCCATTTTCAGCACGTCCAGCGTGTGATGCACCCCGTGGTAGTAGAGCTTATCGGAGAGCTCTGTACGGAGTTTTGACAAAATAAATTGTTTGGCAGCTCGGTAATCCATGCTTGTGGGTCAAGGTAGGTATTCAGGTGAACGTCTCCTTCCTAACTTTGTTGGACGACGCGCAGCGTAAAAATGCGTAATTTCCTAAAATTGCATCCGGCATTGAAAAAAAAAATGCTGTAGACTCCAATTTTGTGCCGATTTAGGCCTGCAACGGCCTTCATTGCGTTACTTTTATCCCACAAACACGTTTAACTGCAACTCCACATTTTTCAAAACAAATTCGATTATGGATTTAATGCAAATTCTACAAGGCCAGCTGGACGATAATGTGCTGGGTCAACTGAGCGACCAAATCGGCGCCGACAAACAACAAACGGCCATGGCAGCCAACGGCATTTTTGCCACTTTACTCGGCGGGCTGGCCAATAACGCAGCGTCGGAAGGCGGCCTGGCCTCGTTGAGTGCGGCGCTCGACCGCGACCACGACGGCAGTATTCTGGACGACCTGATGGGAATGGTCGGCGGTATGGTCCAGGGCAATTCCAACCAGGGCGCGAGCGCTCTGAACGGCGCCGGTATTCTCGGTCACGTGCTCGGCGATCGCCAGGATGTGGCAGCACAGCAGATCAGTCAGTCTTCGGGCCTCAATATGAGTCAGGTAATGAAATTGATGCCTATTCTTGCCCCCATTGTGATGGGCGTACTGGGTCGCGCCAAAAATCAGGGCGGGCTGGATCTGGGTGGACTGGCAGGCGTACTCATGGGTTCGGCGCAGAATGCACAATCCGGCGGCTTCGGCGACCTCATTGGTTCCGTACTCGGCGGCGTGCTTGGCGGACAACAACCACAACCGCAAAGTGGAGGCGGCCTGCTGGGAAATATCCTTGGCGGTATTTTCGGCAAACGGTAAATCATACGTAGTGAGCGGAGGCTGTACCACAAGACCGGTCCAGCCTCCCTTCCCCTTTACAACCAATTTAAACTTTCCTGCGTCAATACCAGAGTGTGTTTCCGGCACGTTTTTGGCGGCAAACGCTGTAAAAGGGTAAAAGGTCGAAAAAATCCTCTTTACCTGCCTATTTTTGCGGCTTCATACCGTATTGCAATTGCCGGGTTTCCCATTTATCCCTGCAATGCGGAAACACTAACCGATTTTAAAGAGATTCTACCCGATAACACACTCTGACATGAAGCACATTCGATTTTGGGCGCTCCTCGGCGGACTTGTTCTGACAAGTCAATTTTCTTTTGGACAAATGCGTGGATTTGAATTGGGCGGCTGGGCCGGCGCTTCCAATTACTTTGGCGATTTGAATACCAACTGGCGGGTCAACCGTGTTCACCTTTCCGGCGGAGTAGGCGCACGCTACAACTTCAACGACCGCCTGGCATTCAAACTCGGCGCAAATGTTGGCCAACTCAGCGCCTACGATTCCGACTCCAAGAATGTGTATGAACAACGCCGCAACCTGTCGTTCAAAAGCATTCTTATCGACGGAACCGGACAATTCGAGTTCAATTTCCTGCCTTATGTGCACGGCCATCGCGATTATTACTTCACACCGTATATTCTGCTGGGCGTTTCGATCTTCCACTTCAATCCGCGCGCCGAACTGGACGGCGAGTGGTACGACCTGATCAAGTACGGCACCGAAGGCCAGTTCCGCGGCGAAGAGTACAACACCACACAGGGCGCTATTGCCTACGGACTCGGGTTCAAGGTTGACCTGAGTTACCGCTGGAGCGTAAACGTGGAATTGAGCGGCCGCAAACTTTTCACCGACTATCTCGACGATGTCAGCGGCGTGTATGCTGATGTGCGCGATATCCGCGCGCAACGCGGCGATATCGGCGCCAGCCTTGCCGACCGGTCGCTGGAACCCAAGATCGGGGAGCCGGGCAGGCAGCGCGGCAACGGCAAGAAAAACGATATGTACGCCCTGCTCAACGTAGGCGTGATGTACTACTTCGGCGATATCAGGTGTCCGGAATTCCTGCGATAAACGCTTGTCACATCCCGGCTTTTCTTTTTTCCCATTCAGCCAGGTCGGCCTGACCTTTGGCTGTATCGCCAATGGCGTTATACGCATTCCCGCGAGCGCGATAGGCCCGTGCAAAATCGGGATTGAGTTCCAGCGTTTTGCTGAAATCGGCAATTGCTTCCTGCATACGGTTGAGGTTCAACAGCGAAAGGCCGCGGTTGTAGTATTGCTCGCTGTCTTCCGGGTACATCTTCAGGTATTGGCTGAGATCGGCCACTGATTTATCATACTGCTTGGTCACTCCGTAAAGCCCCCCCCGGTATTTGTAGGAATCAGCCAGGTTGGGATTGATCTCCAGGGCTTTATCAAAATCGCTCATGGCCTCTTTAAAGTTCTTCCGGTCGTTGGCCCAGGCGATGGCGCGGGCCTGGTACATCTTGCCGTTCTGATGGAAGCCCTTTTCAATGGCATTGGAAACGATGGAAATCGTATCGCCCCACAGCCGTATTTGCAAAACACTGAGCAGCACAAGCGCCCCGACCCAGATCCTGCCGGGCGACTGGATCGCGTAGGCATACCCGGGGAATGCCTTGTATGCCGCTTCCCATGCCGATACGATCAAATAAAAAAAGCCGATTGCCGCGAGGTAGTTGTAGTGGTCGGCACAGAGTTCGAATGTCCCCACGGAGTAGAAGGGCAACATAAAAATGATGTTGGCGCCATAAAACAGGAGGCCTTTCATGAAATAAGGCGCCCGCCGGCGGAAATGCCAGGCGGCAAAAACAATGCCCGCCAATATAAGCGGCGAGATATAGTAGATAAGGGGCAATTGTCCGTTTACCTTGTCAAAGGAATAATAAATACTAAGGTTGTAAGGGAAAAGGAGTTTTCCCCAGTACAACAGCGGCGTATAACACACCAGGAATGCTCGCTCCAGGGGACTGAAATCGTTGGTTAGCGCGCCAACTTCGACCCCGATATCTGCGCGGGTATGGAAGGTGTACAGACCAAATCCAAGGGCCAATAAAAAATAAGGGACATACCCCGGCCAGCGTTTTCCGGGTTCGATCTTCGGCTGCTTCCAGAACTGATCCAAAACAATTAATAAAACCGGCAGCATCACCGCCGTACTTTTGGCGAGGCATGCTACCACAAACAGCCCGAGTGAATACCCGTAATGTTGCCATGAGCCACCCTCTGTCTGTGCATGTTCCAGGTAGAACAGGGTGGAAAGCAGGCAAAACATCGAAAACAAGGGTGTACTAAACCCCGCTATCCAGGCCACAGACTCCACCTGTATCGGGTGAACGGCAAACAGCAGCGACACGGCGAAAGCCACTGAAGTACTGACATCGAGCCGCAACAGCACCTTGTATGCCAGCCACACATTGGCAGCGTGTACCAAAGCGCTCAGCAGATGGTACCAGAAGGGATTGTCGCCGCCTATACTATACGCCAGTGCATAGCCCATCCAGGTCACAGGAGCATACATGCCCAGGTTGAATCCGGTAAAGACCAGATCTTTTACCGCAGGATTATCTACCGTGGCCATATGGTCGTCGATCCCGAGCATTTCATTGGTGAGGCCGGTACTGAAGAGCAGGAATGCGATGACCGCCAGCAGCCAGGGTCGCCAATCACCGGAAGTTTTCACCTCGGGTTTGGAGGTTCGTTTGGCAGTTGATCCGGTATGTATTTTGGATTTTTTCGTCATTACTTATCAGTTTCTGTCAAGCGGGCGAAAAATACGGCTTTTACAGTATGGCCCAATTTCAACATACCTTTATTGCAAAATTTCAAGCAGCGAAGCTCATGAGATTGGCATCTTGGGCACAAATCATCCTTAACAATTGTATCCTTTTATGAAAAGAATCCTTCCTGTTGTTGCACTCTTCACCATGACCTTTTGCGCTCAGGCGCAATACAGCGGTCCCCGCCTTTTCCTCGATATTCCGAATATTTATTTCAATGCGCCGGATGTCGAAAAAATCGGAAACCGCTTCGGCCCCGGCATCGAGACGGCCTTTAATGTCGGCACCCACTGGAGCGTAGCGCGCCTGGGCGGCGGGCTAACCTATACGCTCGACCCCAAGGCAGAAGATGTGGGCGAATCCACCCTGCTTACCCCCTACGCTTTGCTGGAGGCCGGCGCCGGCATGTACCGTTCCAACGGCAACAAATGCGCAAAAACAAAACAAAACGCCTTCACCGTGCTGGCCAAAGGCGGACTTTTCTACAATTTCAGGAAAGAAGAGACGGGAGAGACGCTCGATCGGCTGGACTACACGGTTGGCGCTGAATTCGGCTATTTCTTTATCCGCGACGTGTTCAAGAACTACGAGATATTCCTCTCGGGCAACTATTTTACAAAGGCAAAGGTCGTCGGCGCCAATTTCGGCTTCAAGATGTTCCTGAACCTGCGCGCAGGCGGGCGCGACTATTAGCGCGTGTTGGGCCAACATGAGACATCCCGAATTTTGGCTATCCCGGGATTCGGGATTTTTTATGGACAAAAAGAGTTTAGATATCCCACCAAAAGCGGTACACCAGGCATCAGGGCACACAGATGACGCAGATTTAACTGATTCGCGCAGATTTATCCGTGCAAATCAGTTAAATCTGCGTCATCTGTGTGCTTTTTGCTCCACGCCCCGGCACTATCCCTGTCATCCCGCCTGCGGGATCGCATCGGCAGTCCGTTCCGGCGGCGTTTGAACACGGACGCCATCGGGGTTATTATTCCCCAATATCCAGAAACCGATCCAGGTAATACCCGCCAGTCCGATGAGCATATACCACAGAGCGGCATATCCCCAGGCAGCGATGATCTGGGTACCGAACAAGGGCGCAAGTATATTGGCCACGGAATACGCCATGGTGTACAGTCCCATATACTGTCCCTGCCGGACGCCTGCCGACCTGCCGAAAACATAATTGCTGCTGAAAGGCATCACGAACATTTCGCCAAAGGAAATGGCCACGATAAACAGCACGGCAGACAATGCCTGTCCAATAGGCAGTTCAAATGCCAGGTAAGCCACGGCGTACAGAACCAGCCCGAAGCGTACGTACTGCAACTGATGCCGCTTCCCGTCGAGCCGGTGTATCATCGGCATTTCAACCAGGAAAACAAGAAAGCCGTTCAGTGCCGCCACCAGTCCAATCCTGGCTTCGGTCCACTGAAAACCCTCTTTCCAGAAAACCGGCACCGTCCACATCAATTGCATAAAAACGACGGCATTCAGCATCGTTAAAAAGATAAACCACAAAAAGGTGCGGTCGCGATACGGCGAAACGGTTTCGGCCAAAGCGGCCTTGCGATCTGTATCGGTGGTAGAGGGCGCAGCCGCTTTCGGCGACATTAGCCCGCGCAACAACAAGGCGGCAAAAATACAGGTGAGCCCGTCGACCCAGAAAAGCCAGTCCCACCCAAGCGATGCCAGCAGACCTCCAAACACGGGCGCAACCGTCCATCCCAGGTTAACAGACATCCGGTAGAGGGAGATCGACCGCGTGCGCGTTTCCGGTGTGCTGAACCGGGCGATAGCCACAGAGTTGGCCGGCCGAAAAATCTCGGAGATCAGGCTCAGGGCAAAAATAGCGGCACACATGGTCCAGAACTGATGTACCAGCATCAGGATCAACAACATGATACCGTTAAGTACGAGGCTCCAGAACTGGACGGGATAATACCCCAGTCGGTCGGTCATACGTCCCCCGGCATAGGCGCCAACCAGGGCGCCGGCGCCGAAAAAGACCATCACATAGCCCGCTTCGCGAATATCGAAGTGCAACTGTTGGGTAAGGTAAATCGTGATAAATGCTATGACCATACTGCCACAGCGATTCACCAGGTTGATGGCTGCCAGAAACCATATCGATTTCGGTATTCCGATATATGAACTCAGCCAATGACGATAGAGATTGTTCAGCATAGCAAAACAAAAAACTGAGATTGCCCTGAAATGGTTTCTTAATGCAAATAAAATTTTACAATATCTGTCTGAGCCCGGAAAAGCGTTGTTTCAGTGTGCAACAACAACGAAAAACGCCGACTGCGATAATCCGCAGCCGGCGTCGTTCATACAATAGAATGGATTGCGTACTGATTGGTTAATTGCTGCCAGACCTGTTTTCAATATCCGGCTTAGCAGGCGCTAAAATCGAAACTTTGTCCGAGTGTACAAATTTTTTGGGCACGTAAAATCATTCGGGGCACCGATGATGGAAAAATATGGGTTAAAGGTGCCCAAAAGAGCAGAAACTTCCCGATAGTTGTACCACAATACAATACCAATATGCTTCAGACCGAAAGGCTTTTTCTGGTGCCCACTACCCTTCCCATGCTCGAGGCGATTGTCGATGAGGACTGGGCAACCCTGTCCTCGCTCCTTGGCGGCGTCGATTTTGCCGATAAATGGACACATTTTCCGGAGGCGCTGATCTGGATGCGCGACTATGCAAGGGAAAGTCCCACCGATATGAACTGGTGGAACTACCTGATCATACACCGGTACGACGTACGGCTTGTCGGCACCTGCGGTTTTAAAGGCGCGCCGTCGCCTGATGGCATGGTGGAGATCGGCTACGAGATTGCCGACGACTACCAGGGCCGCGGTCTGGCCACCGAATCCGCCCGGAGCCTGGTCGAATACGCGTCAGGCCACGAGTCCGTACGACTCATTACCGCCAATACACTTGCCGAAGAAAATGCCTCCTGTGCTATTTTGCGCAAACTTGGATTTGCGTTTGCCGGCGAGCACATCGACATTGAAGACGGCAGGATATGGGAGTGGCATAAGGCCATCCGAACGTAACCGTTACGGTTGTTCAATATGCCTTCGCAAACAAAACCCGCCGTGCGCTGGGCTTTCCGGTCAGGATGCACTTGCCCGCTTCGTCGGGCCAGTCCAGCGGAATACAGCGTATCGTGGCCTTCGTTTTTTCCTTGATCTCCAGTTCCGTTTCAGGTGTGCCGTCCCAGTGTGCGTGGGCAAAGCCACCCTTGTTGTCGAGGATATCTTCAAACTCCGCCCAGGTATCCGCTTTCGTGATATGCGCATCGCGGTAGGCTTTGGCGCGGTCGAACAGGTTCTGCTGTATCTCGTCGAGCAGACCGGCAATGTGATCCGCCAGTCCGTCGAGCGGCACGTTGGCTTTCTCTTTGGTATCGCGGCGCGCCACTTCCACCTGGTTGGCGGCGAGGTCGCGTTGTCCGAGACCCAGTCGCACCGGCACGCCGATCATTTCGTATTCGGCGAATTTAAAGCCCGGGCGGTTCTGGTCGTCGTTGTCGATTTTGACCCGGATATTTTTGGCGCGCAGGGCGGCGGCAATTTTGGCGGCGGCCTCGTCGAGTTCGGGCGACGGTTTGGGGATGGGAACGATCACGACCTGTACGGGGGCGAGTTTTGGCGGCACGACCAGGCCGTCGTCGTCGGAATGGGTCATGATCAGGCCGCCGACCAAACGGGTTGATACCCCCCATGAGGTAGCCCAGACGAGCTCCTGCTGGTTGTCTTTATTCAGGAAAAACACATCGAATGCCCGGGCAAAGTTCTGGCCGAGAAAATGCGATGTTCCTGCCTGAAGCGCTTTCCCGTCCTGCATCAGCGCTTCGATACAAAAGGTTTCTTCAGCGCCTGCAAACCGCTCGTTCGGCGTTTTCACCCCTTTTATAACGGGCATGGCCATCCACTCTTCGGCAAAACGGGCGTACAGATCGAGGATCAGCCTGGTCTCGCTCATGGCCTCGTCAGCGCTGGCGTGTGCGGTATGGCCTTCCTGCCACAGGAATTCCGCCGTGCGCAGAAAAGGGCGGGTACGCATCTCCCAGCGCACCACATTGGCCCACTGGTTGATGAGCAGGGGAAGGTCGCGGTAACTCTGTATCCAGTCGCGGTAGGTATTCCAAATGATGGTTTCGGAAGTGGGGCGCACAATGAGTTCCTCTTCCAGTTTTGCATCGGGGTCGACAATGACGCCACCGCCGTCAGGATCGTTTTTCAGGCGGTAGTGTGTTACGACGGCGCACTCTTTGGCAAAGCCTTCCACGTGCGCGGCCTCTTTACTGAGAAAACTCTTGGGGATAAAGAGCGGGAAATAGGCGTTGACATGGCCTGTTTCCTTGAACATGGCGTCCAGCGCATCGCGCATCCGTTCCCAAATGCCAAAGCCGTTCGGCTTGATCACCATACAACCGCGTACCGGCGAGTTGTCGGCGAGGCCTGCTTTTCTTACAATATCGAGGTACCACTGCGAATAATCGTCGGAGCGGGGTGTGATTTCCTTTGCCATGTAGTTATTGTGCGAATTGAGTTAAGTGTATAAGGAATGAACTGTGTCGTTTTCCAGGGGTTTTACTAGGACATACTGTTGATTCAGGATAAAAGGAACCGGCCGTTGTTTTTGGTTAAGTTGCCGTTAAAAAATCTGCTCTATTGTTACCTCCTGAGTCGGCTATGGTCAAATATCAAAAGTTTTAACACTTTTACTTTGAAAGCCAGGCGGTTTAAGCGAACTTTAACGGGTAAAAACAGGCCCTTTAAACCCGCATTAACCAAAAAAAGTGCGCAAAGGTAATATTTTTGACCCTGTAAACTTGCGTTCAAGTCACACGCAAAAAAACATACTGTCACCATGAAAGGAACAAATAAATCACTGCTGTTAATGATCGCGGCTTTATTCGTGCTCGCACTGAATATGCCTGCCATCGCACAGGACGACCTCTATTATGATCCGTCGACGGACACCAGGCCGACGCAAACGACTTATGACGAGGATTACGACGAGCCCAGTAAAGTCACGCGCCGCTACGACGACGACGATGAGTATTACGATGAGGACGACTACGCCTATGAGTACTCGTCGCGCATCAGGCGCTTTCACCGGCCTGCGCGTGCGATCGACTATTATGACCCCTTCTTCGTCGACCTCTGGTACTACGATCCCTTCTTCCTTCCGGGAGCATCGATCTATACCTATGGCTTCAACGACTACTGGACCTGGCGCCGCTGGCAGCGCTACCAACGCTGGAATGCCTGGAATTCGCCCGGCTTTGGCTTCGGGTACGGGTTCAACACCTGGTCGTGGGGCTTCAACTACGGCTGGGGCGGCTACAGCCCATGGAACAATCCCTGCGTGTGGAACAACTACTACTACGACCCCTACTGGACCTGGAACGGGTACAACCCCTACTATGGCAATGGTTGGGTAAACGACAACTATTACTACAACAACAACGGCGGCAGCGGAAACGGCAACTACCGGCCACAGACCTATACCGGCCCGCGCAGGCACGGATCAAGCGTTAACCCGGGGTATGCCCGATTGACCAACGGCTCCAACAATGGCCGACTGCTGGTCGGCGGCAAAGGTGTAACCGAAATAGATATGAGAACGACACGGCCCAACAGCCGTACGGCATCCGACCAGAAGGCGCCCGTGAAAAACGACGTAGAGCGCACCAACACCAACCGCAGGCCGACCGATATTTCGCCTACTGCGAAAGACCCGGTTCAATCTACCGACCGCCGCAGAACGGACACAAGGGTGGAAAAACCCGGCGATACGGATGTGCGCCCCAGCCGTGAAACAAGGCCCTCCAGGGATGTTTCCCCCAGCCGCCGTCCCGCTTCGGAACCGCAGGAAACACGCCCGAGCCGCGATCCGGCTACCCAGCCCGATACGCGCCCGTCACGCCGCAACAACGATACCTATCGCCGCACGGAAGACCGCCCGTCGCGCTCCAACGACGACGTGCGTCCAAGCCGGCCCTCACAGGATCGCCCCTCGCGCTCCGGTGGCGGTAGCGGTAGTATCGAAAGCCGGCCCAGCCGGAGCAACGACAGCGGAAGCAGCAAGATGAACTCGGGTTCGTCCGGCAAGAGCAGCAGTGGCAGCTCCGGTTCGTCGGGCCGCAGCAGCAGCGGAAGCAGCAAGAGCTCTTCCGGCAGCCGTGGCCGCGGCAACTGATCGATATTACTGATTTTCGGCCCGTACAGGCCTTATAATGCATAAAATGGGTGGGAGTCGGTATCTTGACGCCTCTTTCCACCCATTTTATTTTAGATCAAACCGGCTGCTTCTTTTTATCCTGATTCGGCCATTTCGACCGCTTAACCAAGGCTAACCAATACAACCAATCTCTATCGATATGAAAAGATATTTTCTGCCGGCATTGCTGATTATACTGTCGGCCCAGCTGTTCGCCCAATCTGCCGGTGATGTGATTCGATATTCTTATTTGCGTCCGTCCGGCACCGGGCGGTTTCTCGGCGCCGGTGGCGCCATGGGCGCTTTGGGCGCCGACTTCGGCACCCTGAGTACGAATCCTGCCGGTCTCGCCCTGTTCCGCACCGACGAACTGACCGTTACACCCGGACTTAAGTTTGCCCACACCAACGCCAATCTCCCAGGCAACGAAACCGTGGAAGAAGACAAGAGCACCTTTGGATTCGACAACCTCGGGCTTGTGTTCAATACCACGCCACGTGCCAGCCGCTGGAAAACGTTTAACGTCGGGCTGGGCTTCAACCGTCAGAGCAATTTCAACCAGTCGATATATTATACCGGCAATTCAAACGGCTCCGTGATGAACGGCTTTTTCGAGGATGCTCAAAATGTGTTCAACAACGGCGGATCAGAAGACAACCTCGATCCTTTCGGATCGCGTTTGGCCTGGGACGCCAACGCCATTTATTTTCAGGACAACCTGCTGACATACGATTTCGAAGGGTTTGAAAATGCATCTCTCGACCGTTCGCATACCCTGACCACTTCCGGCAGCATGAATGAAATGCTGATCTCTTTTGCCGGCAATTACGATGAAAAACTGATGGTGGGCATGACCGTCGGCGTGCCTTTTGTCAACTACCGCCTCGAAGGGGAATACACCGAGTCCGACCCGGGCGGCGCCGTGGATGGCAACGTTCCGTACTTCAGCAACCTTACCTACACAGAATACCTGCGCACAGAAGGTGTTGGCATCAACCTGAAACTGGGTGTCATTTACAAGGTGAACCAGATGCTGCGGCTTGGTGCTGCATTCCATACGCCTACCTCCCTGGGTCTGACCGACAGTTACAGCAATACATTTGCCTACTCTTATGCCGACGGCAGCGGGGTATACAACGGCGAAACAATCCTGTCGCCCGACGGCACTTCCGATTACCGGCTGCGTACACCCTGGCGCGCTATTGCCAGCGGCGGCCTGGTCCTGAGAAAATACGGATTCATCGGCGTCGATGTAGAATGGGTGGACTACGGCGCCAACCGCTACAACTTTACCGGCAACGCGCCAACGAACGAGGATGAAATTTACGAACGCCAACTCAATACCGCCATCCAGCGCAACTTCCAGCAGGCCATGAACGTCCGCGTCGGCGGCGAACTGGCACTCGACGACTTCCGCCTGCGCGCGGGACTTAACCTGAACGGAAAACCCGCCGAAGGGGAAACCGGATTCAACACCGCGTTCTCGGTCGGCGCAGGTGTGCGCGGAGAGTCCTTCTTCCTCGACCTGGGCTACCGCCGCTCTACGGGCATCGGCTCGGTATCCCCTTATGCGGGAGCCCCGGCGGCCCAAACGGATAATACTTCCAGCGACATCGTACTTACTTTGGGATTCAAGTTTTAGAAATTGTCCGGTGGTGGCCTACGAACGCTGAGAAACCGTCTGCCCGGCATGGGTTTTCAGACGGTTTCTTACTTTTGCGCCCCGAATCCGTACACCACCTATCGAAAAAATGCCGTTTTTAGAGACACCCATCCCCGGACTAATCGTTTTCGAACCGCGAATATTCCACGACGAGCGCGGTTACTTTTATGAAAGTTACAACAAGCGCACCTGGCAGGAAGCCGGCGTCGCAGCCGATTTCGTGCAAGACAATCAGGCGCGCTCCACAAGGGGTGTTTTACGTGGTTTGCACTACCAAACCGGCGAGATGGCGCAGGCGAAACTGGTGCGCGTCCTGGAAGGGGAAGTGCTCGACATTGTGGTCGACATCCGCGAGAACTCGCCCGCGTTCGGTCAATGGTACGGCATCCGGCTCAGCGCGGAAAACAAACGCCAGATGTTCGTCCCGCGCGGGTTTGCGCACGGGTACCTGGTACTGAGCGAAACGGCGGAGTTTTTCTACAAGTGCGACAACTACTACTCCAAAGCGCACGAGGGCGGCATCCGGTATGATGATCCCGCGCTGAAGATCGACTGGTCGTTTGACTTGTCCCGTGTGATTGTGGCTGAGAAAGACCTCGCACTGCCCCGGTTCGGCGAACACCTGACCTGATTTATTCGTCTTTATCGGGGTGTTGTACCTGTTCCCATTTCAGGCCGATGATCTCTTCGATCTGGTACTTGGCCAGCAGCACGTCGTTTTCGGCTTTCATCCGCGCTTCCTGTGCCTGGTAGTAGGCACTGGATGAAGCAATATATTCCTCGAAGGTTTTTTCATCGGTTTTGTACAGCTGCTGCACCAGCACGAAATTGGTATACACCTCCTGTTCCATCAGGGTGCGGGTTTTAACGATTTCCCTGGCCAGTTTGAAACTGGCATAACGCGACAGGGTTTCGGCACGGATCGCCAGTTTGCGCTGGTTTACCTTGTGCTCGGCTATCTTGATCTCGCGTTTGCTGATCTTGTTTTTGTTTCCCTGGCTGACAATATTGAACAGGTTGACGCTCACACCAAAGTTGTAGCGCGGGAAAAATACGTTGCCCAGCGAATCGACGCCGCGCAGGTTGGCTTCGTTCAGGTTGAAGGTCGCCTGTACGTCGCGCATCCACTCTTTGCGGGTGTTTTTGGCCTCATCTTGCGCAACCTTTACTTCATCCTGCGCGATGGCGCTTTCCGGACTGTTGAGCCAGGCAAGTTGGACGAGGTATTCGGAAAAATCGCGCGCTTTGGCTTCAACCGGTTGCACGACGAAGTCGAAATCAGTCTGCTGCGCATGAAGGATGCTGTTCAGACAAAGCAATATGCTCAGGGAAAAGGTGTATTTAAATAACATATACAGTAGGTTTTGATTTTCTGATACTTCTATTGTGCCTCCCGAAAGGCCGGGTCAAAGTTTTTCAGCGTCACCAGCAAAGCGAGAAAAACATTGTAGATCACATTCATGGGCAATTGCAATATCGCTTCCTGCGCATAGCAGGCCACGGCAAGCATAAAGGTCCAGGTCGTAATACCCGCATACAAAGCCTTGATCAAGGGATCCCGGCATCGGATGAAATAGTACAGCCCTGTTCGAATAACAAAATAATGCAACAGTGTGTACAGGATCAACCCTATCCAGCCCAGCTCCACAGCCATGCGCACAAAACTGGAATCGTGTGGGAACTTCGACAGTTCGGATTGCGGATTGAAACGTTTGCCCCATACACCGCAACTGCCAAGCCCTCCTCCCAGCGGGTGACTTTGGATGAAGGGTTGTATTTTTTTCTGGTTCTCCAGGCGCAGGTTCATCGAGTCGTCCTGTGCCGGCTTGAATGCAGACTGTATGCGATAAATTACGCCGCTACTGGTCGATTTCAGGACAAAACCTGCGGCCAGGACCGCCAGTACCGCCCCGATAGCAAATACCCGCCTGTTCAGAATCAGTCCGGCATAAAAAATCGCGCCAATCGGGACCAGCGCAAACGCCGTCCGGGTGCCGGTGTAGGCCATGACCCACAGGGAGCAGATCAGCATAAGGACCAGCAATAACTTCTGGTTTCTGGTGGTGCCGCCTATGATCAGGGTCAGACAAAAGATCGAAAAGCATGCCATCAGGATACCGAAGGTCGTCGGGTCATAGCAGAAAGACGGAATGCGCATCATGTTCCACTGATAGTACAGTTGAAAGCGTTCTGCATCCGCCATCACCCAGGCTGTCTCTGCTGCGCTAAAGCCCAGGTATTGCTGTTTTAGGCCATATAATGCGCTGCCAAAACAGATCAGGATGATCAGTTTCAACACGGCAAACGCCCCTTTTTTGTTGTTGCGAAAGGCGTATGCGCCGATGAAAAACACCACCTGCTGAATGGCCACGCTGCGAACGGTGTACAACCACGCCATCCTGGATTCCGCATAGGGGTTCACGATCTGCATGATGTTGTAGTACAGCCATATGATGATCATGTAACTGAGGGGGTACTTGGCAAAGGACCAGTCGCGTTCCTTGATCTGTCGCAACAAAATTCCCACGGCGCCGATCAGGATCAGCAGGTCCAGCAGGGTACCCACCGGCGCCGATGTAAATTTGGTCGCAAAGGGCACCAGCAGCGCTACAAACAACATCATGCCCACGTTGAAGGCTACGTTGAAGAGGCAGTACACGATCAGAGGAGCCCCTATAAGCACCACATACAACACAAAACCCGTCCTGAAATCGAGCGAGGCCACCAGGTATCCAACCGTCAGCGACGCACCCAGCAGCAGCGCCACACCCAGCGGGTTATTCATTTTCTGTACCCACAACTGGCGTTCAAACCACGCCATCAACTGCCCCAGCAAGGTGGAGTGGCGTGTGAAGAGCCGGCCGTGGTTGAATCGACGCATATGTTGAGTTGCAGGATATTAAAGGATCAGCACTTTCAGAAATATAGCCAGCAGCGTAAGCACGATGCCGATATGCATCATGATCTCGATACGGCGCTGATAGCGGGTCAGTTCTATGTCTGGTTCGTTCTTTTTCAAATGGTCTCCATGCTAAAATGGTGATGAATGTCTGCATGCCGCTCCACCACTTCCCGCAGTTGCCGTATTCGTGCTGACCAGGTGTTGGCCTGCGCAGTTTTTATCCTTCGCCGGATTAGATCCGGATCATTTTCCGACAAGGCTGTATCGATCTGTCGAATAAAAACATCGTGGCTGTCGGCGAGGTAAATACAATCTGCGAAGTTGCGAATATCCTCCGAAAAAGCGGTAGACACGACCGGTTTTCCTGCGGCAAGGTATTCGTTGATCTTGAGGGGATAAATACTTTGGGTCAGGGCGTTGCACCTGAACGGAATAAGGGTACAGTCCATGTGCTGCAACAACGGCGGCAAATCGGCAGGCTGCCTCGCCCCGGTGCAGACAACGTTGGGCAATTGGTCGATGCCTTTCTGACGCAGTTCGACGCTGTTTACCGGCCCGACAAGCAGGATTGTTTTGTCCGGATGGGCCTCTGCAACTTTTTTCAACAGGGTGTAGTCGATGCGCAACGCATCGAGATTGCCGATGAAACCGACGACCTTGCCCTGTCGGCCTTTCAGTTCGACCGGACGGTGGTATTTTTCCAGCCGGGCTTTTTCAAAAATATCGAGATCGACCGCGTTGAAAAACGGAACGAGGCGTTCGGGCAACGTCAGGCCTGTTTTGAGCCGGCGCAAATGGGTGCCGGTCACCAGAGTAATATCGGCATTTCGGATTGTCTCGTTCTCCAGCCTTGCACCGTGCCGGGCAGTATAGGGATCCTGCGTAATATCGTCGATGCAATGGTATAGGCACCGGGCTGCGCCCATGTCTTTCGGAAGCACTCCCGCAAAAAAAGGGTCGTAGCAATTGATATACAGGTAGTTGGAAACGCCGTAATCGCGCAGTACAAGGCGAATAGCCCGCAGGATGACGCGATTGTTAAACCGTTGGAGGCAATCGTACATGCGGCCTTCGGGCAGCCAGTTGATCGGTAACGTGAGCGGTGGTTGTACGGCAAGAAAATTCCGGGGAATCGTATCCAGCGTTTCATATCGAACCCTGCCGGTGAGCAGGGCGGGCAGGCGCGACCAAAATGCGCGGTCGCCGGAAAACAACCCGCGCAGCAGGTCCTTCAGCGAATACGGATGATTGACATAAAAGACGCGGTTTGTCCTGGCCAGTTCTTTGGCCATGGCAAGCGAGATGGACGAATACGGATTATCCGTACGGAAAAGTGTAAAAAAAACGACGTCGTAATTCATTGCTCCATTGTTGTAGGGTTGTATGGTTGCACTGTTTTACCGGATTGTCGTTTTGCCCCTTGCCGGACGACAGGTATTTCCATCAGCATGTTCCAGCCTTGCCTGTATAGTCCTGGCAGGTGGCCGAACACATTCAAAACACTGATTTTAAATTTATTATACAGATAGACCTGCATTATTGCAAAACTGATTACATATGTAGCGAGTGTGGCAAATGCCGCGCCAAAAAGCCCGAAATAAAGCACAAAACCATAACTCAGCATGAGATTGAGCAACGCCGTAAAGAGGGTCATTGAAAAATTGACGGCCGGCCGGCCGGTTGCATCGAGCAGGGTGCCGAATTGAACGGCAAATGGCAGAAAAAGACCGAAAAAGGCCGTCAATCGCAGCAGCCCGGCCGATTCGGCATACTGAGCGCCGGCAAAAATGCGAATGACCGGCCCGGCGAAAAAAAAGACCAGCGCGATGACGGGCAGGATAATAGCCAGGGTAGCGGCTACACTTTTTTCGTAGAGCCGTTTTACGCCATCCGGCCCGTCGCGCTCCATCCGTACAGCCCCCTGCGGAAATACGACCTGCGCAATGCTGAACGATGGCGCTTCCACCATCTGGGTGACCTTTCCCGCCGCGTCGTAAAGGGCAAATGCCGCCGGGCCGATCAGGTGGCCAAGCGCCAGTTTGTCCACATTTTTATACAACATGGTACTCAGGTTTGTGCCCAGCACATATTTGCCATAAGAACCCAGTTTTCTTATCCATTGAAAGTCGATATTCCTCGAAAATGAGAGGTGGGGACGGACGAACAAGCCCGATGCCAGGGCTCCGAGCACAGCGCCGGCCAGCAGCACAAGTGCCAGGTGGCGCAATTCCAGGGGAAAGTGGAGCATAAAGCACCCCAAGATCCAGGCAAACAGCCCTCCCCGGTAAAAAAAGGTACTCCAGAAAATGCCGCGGAATTCAAAATTGGCCTGTTGAACACAGTTAAAATGGCTAAACAGGGTCATCACGATATTGGTCGCGCAATACAGGGGCAGTACTTTTTCTATCTGCGGCACCTGGTAGGTACCGGCCAGCCAGGCGGCGCTGAACCAGAGCAGCATATTTGAGGCCAGCGAATAGCCAAAATTGAGTGCCAGCGAAGCGGTGGAAACGGCCGCATATACATCGTCTTTACCCCGGTTCAGGCTCAGGTACCTAACCAGACCATTCTGGATCAGCCCCGACCGGCCCATCTCGATGAAATAGGTAGCGAGCAGAAATATGCCCCAGGCGGCAAAATCCTCCCTGGAGAGCATGCGCAGCAGCAACGCCGCCGTCCCGAAAGCAAATACAAGCCCGCAGCCCTTTTCCATCAGCGTCAGCAGGCCGGATCGAACCCAGTAGGCATTTGGACGATTGATGGTAGACGGTGAGCGGCCAGGCATGTCGGAAAAGGTCGGTATAAGCAGTGCGCAGCGGAACTACGCGCGTGGCTACTGCTGGTTCAGGTTTCGCGCATCAACCTCGGTCAGTATCGCGCCTGCAAACTTGTCGCCAAGCCCTTGCAGGTACTGTATGGATTCCTTGTCGGCCGTTTTGATCACCGAGCGGGCGTTGAACACCGCAATCACTTTGTCGACATAGGGCACAAGTTCCTGCGCATCGGAGTAGTCGTTGAGTGCCGCCGATTCGAGGAAAATATAGTCGTAATGGGCGCGCAGGTCGTTGAGAAACTTCCGAAACTGCTCGGGATCAAGCACTTCCGAGGGCGACTTCTGCAGTCCGTGGTTGCCGATAATATCGACACGCTGCTTTCTCGACGATCCGAGCGGCGTTTTAAGTTGAAATACCTTGATCAGGTTGTTGTCCCGGATAGTCCTGTTCAGCAGGGCGCTGTTGCCTGTAGCCCGGTCGGTATAATACTCCGGCAGCGGGGTTTTGAAGTTGGTATCCAGCATCAGCACGTGCTTGTTGTTGGCTGCCAGCGAGTGTGCCAGTGCGTGCATGGTGAAGGTTTTCCCTTCATTGCTTTTTGTGCTGGCGATCAGGAAGATATGCACATCGTCATCTTCCTGAAGCACCTGGGTCCTGATCTTGCGCAGGCTCTCCCTGAACAATACAAAACGGGATGATTCACCATTGGAGGAGAACACCTTGTTAAAATCGAGTCCCTGGGTGGGCACCGCGCTGATGGCGCCGAGCAAGGTCAGGTTGTCGGTATATCTTTTGAACAGATCGGGCGATTGCAGGCTTCCGTCCATGTAAGCCAGCAGGAAAAGGATGATGGCGGTAAGCGTGCCGATTACCACAGCGGCAAAAAGGCTCAACAGCACCTGCCGGTCGGGCTCGGGCCATTCGGGCAACTGGGCATTTTCTGCAACCGACAGCGGGCTCTCCGATTTGGAGAGATCCAGTTTGGCCGCGATCAGTTGGTCGTTGATGGTATTGAACTCGTCCTGGGCCCGTTTTTCCTCGTTCTGCAGGTTGGTGGAGTATTCATCGTCTACCACGATACCACTCAGCCTGCTCTTCAGCGTCCCGATTTTGGCATCCAACTGGGTGATGGTTTTTTCCGCGTCGATGCGGTCGAGGTCGTACGACACGCGCTCCTTGTACAGGTCTTCCTTGGTGCGTTTGGATTCATCTTTTTCCCGCGGCTTGCCGATGTTGCGCGCATTGTTGCGAATGGACTCTTCCAGTTGCCGTTTGGCTTCGGCCAGTTCTTCCTCCACTTCAGGGTCTTTACCGCCTGTTTCCATGCTCTTTTGGGTCAGTTCCCGCACTTTGGCAATCTGTTCGTCGGTGTCGTATTTACCGGCAATCCGGTTTCTGGTTTCACCGGCATCGCGTGCACCCCGGCGGTCCATATAATCGTCAATTTTCGAAACCGATGCTATCGTCGCATTGCGGCGCGACAAGGCCATTTCCTTGGCCCGTTCGAAATCCGATATCTGGGCAATCAGGTCTTCGCTCTGTTTGCTGATAGAGGGGAGGGCCCGGCTGCGCAGGTATCCGTATCGCAATTCGGTAATGGAATCGACCACCGCTTTTTTGCGCAGCAGGAGTTCGGAGAAGAAACCCACTTTTTTTCTTTTTTCCCGGACAGCAAGGTTTTGGTAATAGGTGAGAAAACGCTCGACATATTCGTTGGCCATGTACTGGGAAAGCGCCGGGCTTTCCGTGATCATTTCGATGGTCAGATAATCCGTCTCGGCCCGCCGTTTCACGACGAGGCTGCGGCGTATGGCGTCGTGGTCGTAGCCGTAGGCGCGGGCAATTTTATCGAGCAGGTAATCGAATTCTTTCCTGAAAGACGGATCGCTGATACTGTCGAGGTTGATGCCGGCCATTTCAGTGAGCAGTGTTTTCCGCTCGTCGTCGGTGAAATCAGAAAGATTTTTATTGCCCTGCCGGAAGGGCGGAACCGCTCCGCTGTCTTCGGCCTGCAGGTCGTGGCGGAGCATTTGGATCGTGAGCAATTTGATGCTGGAGCGCGACTGCGCCAGTTCGATCAGGTTGGAAAAAGCGTTTTCCACCTGGTATTGCTGTACAAAAGCGTCGGAATTGTCCGAGTTGATCCCTTTGTAGTTGACGATACCCGTAGATACAATAACCGTAGCCTTGAAGCGCTCGGGCTTGCGTCCGATAAAGAAAAAAGTGGCAACCGCCGCGACCAGCATGGCTGCGAAAATAAGCCACTTACGGCGTGCCAGGATGCGTATCAGGTAGCCTACGTCCATAAATATATGATGATCAGTTTTTGGCGCGCAGCGGGGGAGTCTGCGGGTGTTTGTACGACAATGTCCGGCCAAAAAGCCGGTTAGCAACGTCAGGCCAGGGTAATAACAGGGGTTGCTGGATTAAACGGTCGGAAAGGAAATTAACCGGCGTATTTATTACAGGCAAAGGTAATGCCAAATGCCCGGCGCGGCAAAAGGAAGTGCCCGCAGAGGGATATAAAACTGATTGTCCGCCCTTGCCCTTCAACCAGGATTTACCCCCGAAAGCAGATTCCTGTCATTTGTTTGTAGAAAAACAAAGGCAAACTGTCACAAATAGCCCTTTCTTTCGTTTTTTATTCCTGCACCGGCCGGGAGTGGTCTGTCGCAAAAACAATACGCCTACAATCGTCGTTACAATCTGTAATCGCTCAACCAGTCGGAAACACGCGGATTGAAGTTATAAACCTGTTTATTTTGACCCGAATCGTCGGACCGATTATCTTTGTTAATTTAAAACCTATCGCAAGCGATGTTGAATTTTGATCGCCCCTTCGGCAAATTTGATCTTGACAAATTTCTTCTGGACATGAAACTAAAAACGTCCTTCGTATTTTTCTCCTTTCTCGGGATCGCAGGTATTGCGTTCTTTATCAGCCAGTTCAATCCTTTCCGCGCCCCGGCGCCCGATCCGCAAAAAGACGCGGCCCTGATCCAGGCCATCCTCCAGGGCATGAACCGGCTGCACTTCCAGCCAAAAGAAATAGACGATAACTTTTCAAAACAGGTGTACAGCCTCTATCTGAAAGACGTCGACAACGGCAAGCGTTTTTACACCAAAGCGGACATCGATCAGTTGAAAGGCTTCGAAAAACAACTGGATGACGAGGCCAATTCCGGCTCTTTTCAGTTTTTTAACCTCTCTGTAAAACTGATGGACCAGTCGATCGCCAAAACGCAAGGCTGGTACCGGGAAATCCTGGCACAACCCCTCGACCTCACCAAAAATGACATGCTCGAGTCGGACGGCAAAAAACTGGATTGGGCGAAAGACGATGCGGAACTGCGCAGCCGCTGGGAGAAATGGATGAAATATGAAGTGTTGTACCGCGTCAACGACGAGTTGGACAAACAGGAAAAACCCGACTATAAGGGCGAACAGAAGACGTTTGCCCAACTGGAGGTCGAGCAGCGCCAGAAGGTGCTCGACACCTACGACAAATGGTTCAAACGCCTGCAAAAAACCGATCGTACCCGCCGGCTTGAGGTATACCTGAACGCCATCACCAACGTATTCGACCCCCACTCCGGCTACTTCTCCCCGAAAGAGAAAGAGAATTTTGACATTCAGATGTCCGGCAAACTCGAAGGTATCGGCGCCCGCCTGCAAAGCGACGGCGAAAAAACGACCGTTACGGAAATCGTACCCGGTGGTCCGGCCTGGAAACAGGGCGCATTGCAGCCGAAAGACGTGATCATAAAAGTAGCACAGGGCAATTCCGATGAAGAATCCGTGGACGTGATGGGCTGGGATATCGACGATGTCGTGTCGAAAATCCGCGGCCCCAAGGGCACCAAAGTGACCCTTACCGTTCAAAAAACCGACGGTACGGAACAGATGATTACCATCACCCGCGATGTGGTGCTCATGGAAGAGGGATTCGCCAAATCACTCATTCTCAATGAAACGGGCAAACAGGACCGGATTGGCTATATATACCTGCCGAAGTTTTATGCCGACTTCACGCCTCAGGGCTTCACCTCCTGTGCAGCAGATGTGGCGAAGGAGATCAGCAAACTGAAATCCGAAAACATCAAAGGCCTGATCCTCGACCTGCGTGGCAACGGCGGCGGCTCCCTGCGCGACGTCGTGCAAATGAGCGGCCTTTTTATCGAAGAAGGCCCGATCGTACAGGTTAAGAACCGCACCCGCAAACCGGAAATCATGAGCGATAACGACTCCCAGGTTCAATACGGTGGCCCCCTCATCGTCATGGTCAACGGCTTCAGCGCATCGGCGTCGGAAATTCTGGCCGCCGCCATGCAAGACTACGGACGCGCCGTTATCGTCGGTTCGACGGGAACCTACGGCAAAGGCACAGTACAGCGTTTCCTCGATCTCGACAACTCCACCATCGACAACTCGGTGAAGCCGCTGGGCGAAATGAAACTCACCATCCAGAAATTCTACCGCATCACCGGCAAGACAACGCAACTCGACGGGGTAAAACCGGATATCGTGCTGCCCGACTTCTACAATCTTGTCGACCTCGGCGAACGCGAGAACGATTATCCGCTTCCGTCTACCGTTATCGATCCCGTACCGTTCAGCCAGAGCGCTTATCATATTTCCGATCTCGGAAAACTGAAATCGGCCAGCGCTGCACGGGTGGAAGCCGATCCCACTTTCAAGAAGGTAAATGAGAATGCAGTGCGCCTGCGTAAAAACAAGGACCAGTCGCAATTCCCGCTCCAGGCCGACAAATACCGCCAGTGGAACAAGCGCCAGGATGAGGAAGCCAAGCAATTCGAAAATCTGTTCCAGCCTATCGAAAGCTTCGACCTGCAGAACCTTGCAGCCGACCTGCCGCAAATCCAGAGCGATACATCGCGGATCGCCCGGAACGACAGCTGGCTCAAAGACAAGAAGAAAGATATTCAACTCTTCGAAGCCTACCGGATCATGCAGGATATGATCCGGCTGGATGCCCTTGCTGCCGGTAAGCAGTAATTATTGCGGGGCCAATAAAATACTACAGGAGCCATTTCGCGGTTTGCGAAATGGCTCCTGTTTTTTATAGTCCACTACCCTGCCAGGTTAAATACGCTCACTGCAAATATACCTGCCGTTTCCGTTCGCAGGCGCGCAGCGCCAAGCCCGACGCCTCTGAATCCCTTTGCAAGGGCAATTTTGACTTCCTCCGGTGAAAAGTCGCCTTCCGGGCCAATGGCAATAAGGGTATCGATGCCTGGAGAAAGGAGCGATTGAAGATGCGGCAAAGGATCTGCCGAACACCAGGCGATAAACGATTGCGCTGTGGCGGATCGATCAACCATTTGCCTGAAAGGTGTCGGGTCGTTGAGCTTGGGCAGGCGGGCCCGAAGCGATTGCTTCATCGCGGAAACGAGTATTTTTTCCAGCCTGTCTGTCCGGATACGGTCGCGTTCGGAGCGCTGGCACAGTAAGGGCGTGATCTCGTCCACACCGATCTCGGTCGCTTTCTCCAGAAACCACTCGAAACGCTCCATCTGCTTGGTCGGGGCGATAGCCAGGTGCAGTCGCGCCGATCGTTCCGGCGGCGCAGCGTGCCGGCTGACGATGCGGGCCAGTGCGTGGCGTTTCCCGGCTTCCGCGATCTCTGCTTCATAAAACCAGCCTTTGCCGTCCGTTAGTTGGAGGCGGTCGCCGACCTTGCGCCGCAGCACCGTGAGCAGGTGGCGGCTTTCCTCTTCTTCGAGCCGGACAAACCCGTTCTCAATATGGGTGGAATAGAATAGCATGACGGGATTTTTAGGGCTCAAAAAAGCCCACGCTTGCACCTACCCAGTCCTTGCCCTTGTTGTACCGCACACCCACCATTTCGCCTTTGCTCATCCGGATAAGGTTGTTGACGAGCCGGGGCTTGTCCCAGCTTTTGTCCCACACGATCATCATGCGGATCTCGCACTTGGAAGGCTCTTCGGGGTTCGGCGTCTCGACACCCGGCACATACGCTACTTTGCGCTGCAGGATGAAGTTGTCGGGATCATCCACCATTTCCACGTCTTCTTTGGTGATATTGATCTTGACTCCCTGGCCTGAAAAAGAGAAGAGCGGCTTGAGCACCCAGTTTTCCAGATCGGCAGGTATGCTTTTCAACTGGTTGACAAACAGCGTTTCCGGTACGAAAGGCGAGTTCAGCAGGGGCAACGTGTATTTGGAAATTCGGAAAAACCAGTTGGGATGGCCTACCCATTCGGCGTTGACCTCGCTGGTCAGGTCCCATTCGCGGTGCAGGTCGCCGCGTTTTTCCAGTTCGTCGAATATGATGCGGTTATAGATGCGTTCCACGCCGATGCGCCGGCCGTTATCGTCGAGATAATACAGGTCGCGGCCTTCTTTTTTGAGTTTTGACAGGCACAGCACCTTGATGCCCAGGTGCTTTTGGCTGCCCCAGAAATCGATGCGGGTATTTTGCTTTTCGGGTTCGACTTCGAGCAGGATCACGTTTTCGGGCCTGGAGGAACCCACGATCACGCTGCGCATGAGATCGATATAACTTTCCGAATTCAATCCGCCGAACAGGTGGTGAAAATCAGCCGGGATATCGAAATGCCTGCGGTACGACTCGGCGAGCAGGTGCTGAAAGAAATAGAGCGAGGGAAAGCCCTGCATTTCGATCAGTTGCGGCACAAAACGGCCTTCCGCATCGCGGCAGATGCCGAAATCGAGTTGCAGAAATACAGTGTGGTCATCCTCGCTGGGTACACGCAGGTGTGCCGGCAAGGCAGCCTGACTGTTTGCGCGAAAGTCGGGACGGTTAATAACTGCGCAAATATCTTCCACACCCTGCATCAGCTGTTTTTTCAGCGTATTAGGTACGAATACGGGTGTTTCTGACACCCGGAAAGTGCAGGGTTCGCCAAAAGCGGAGTCGACGGTGTGGAGAAAGGCCTGGTATTTCTCCGGTGTAAAGGTTTCGTTGTAACGGCGGCGGGCTTCTGTATGCATCTTTTTTAAAAATTGGCAGATTCAAGGTTTGGAGCCGGGACTCAGGTGGTAACCTGTTCGCTGATCATGCCGAACCGGCGTTCCCTGCGTTGATAACTCAGGATGGCCTCGAACAGCTCCTTTCTCCCGAAATCAGGCCAGAAAACGGGCGTAAAATACAGTTCGGCATACGCAATCTGCCAAAGCAGGAAGTTGGAAATACGCGTTTCGCCGCTCGTGCGGATGAGCAACTCCGGGTCGGGAATATCGCGTGTGCTCAGGGCGTTTTCAAAGGTATTTTCATCGATATCGGCGGGGGTCAGCAATCCCTTCTGCGCCTGCTCGGCAAGCATTCGGGTAGCGCGCAATATCTCCCATTTGGCGGAATAATTGAGCGCCAGCACGAGGGTAATGCGCTGGTTGTTTTTGGTTTGCTCGATGCCGTCCTGCAATGCCTTGTAACTGGCCGCGGGCAGCGCCTCGAGGTCGCCGATAGCCATAAGCCGAACGCCGTTCTTGTTCAGGTCGCGAATCTCGCCTTTGATGGTTTCTACCAGCAGGGTCATCAAAGCCGTCACCTCGGCAGGCGGGCGGCTCCAGTTTTCCGTGCTGAAGGCATACAGCGTCAGGTAATGCACGCCGATCTCCGCCGCCGCTTCAGTCACCTCCCGCACGCTTTTTACGCCACTGCGGTGGCCCAGCACGCGGGGCATACCTTTTTGTTTGGCCCAGCGACCGTTTCCATCCATGATAATGGCGATGTGCTTCGGCACTTTGTCGGGAATGATAAGCGATTTCAGATCGGACATGACGATGCGTTTGGTGAAAGGTCCTGGAACGTAACGCGGGATTAGAGTTCGGGCTGACAAAGGTATTTTAAAATGTGTTTTTTTGTGCCGGAATAATGCAGTTTCATGCAGAATCATGCAGATTCAACGCACTATGGCTGCAATACAAAAATCAGCATTATGAATCAACGGATTGCACACCTCGCCCTGGTGGTGGCCGATTACGATGAAGCCATTCGCTTTTACACGGAAAAACTGGGTTTCACCCTGGTGGAAGACACACCCCTGAGCGCTACCAAACGCTGGGTATTGGTTGCGCCGCAGGGAGCGGGCAGTTGCTGCCTGCTGCTGGCCAAGGCGGCAAACAGCGAACAGGAAACCAGGGTGGGCAACCAGACCGGCGGCCGGGTTTTCCTGTTTCTGCAGACCGACGATTTTTGGCGGGATTACCATAACTTGCTGAACAACAAGGTTCGTTTTGTTCGGGAACCCTCAACGGAAGCGTACGGAACGGTGGCTGTTTTTGAAGACCTGTACGGCAATTTGTGGGATTTGATCGGTCCCGCCACCGAGAAATGACCTGCCTTGCCGGTCCTGGCGGCAGGCACCGGCATTTTCTTGTAAAAATTCCGGCTTTTCCGCGCGACAGTAACCATTGCACCATCTCGTTTGGCTACCTTTGCGCCTGAAAATTGCACCAACCGAACCACACCCCTGTTGCATGGCTAAAGGCAAACGAGGACAACTAAGCATGAATTTTGACAGTGAGCGAGTCTCGAAACTTTTCGGGATTTTCCTCCTGTTCCTGTCGTTCTATTTTCTGATTGCGTTCGTTTCATACCTGTTCACCTGGAAAAACGACCACGACATCGTGTTCCACTTTTCCTGGGAGATGTTTCTTGCAGACGTACAGGTCGACAACTGGCTGGGCAGGCTCGGCGCATTTCTGTCCGACGGTATCATCTATTGGGGTTTCGGCATTTCCTCGTTCGGGGTCGTTTATCTGCTGTACAAGTTCGGGCTGGCCCTGATCCGCCGCATCCCGCTGTCTTACCTCGCCATTACCCTGCAGCGCACGGTGATCCTGATGGTGATCACTTCCGTCGTCGCCTCGTTTTTCTTTCAAAAATTTGAGTTTCCCTGGGGCGGTGTTTTCGGACAATCTATCAGCGAATACATCCAGAATTTTCTCGGCGTTATCGGCACGCTGGCCCTCATGTTGTTTGCTCTCGTGGCCACCTTTGTATGGTCGAACAACCCGAACCTGGAAGAACTGAGCTGGCAAAGAGCCTGGGAGGAGACCAAACAAGCCTGGACGGACCTGCTGGCCGGCAATTTCGGCAAGCGCAACATGCCGCCGCCGCCGTCCACGCGTGTAAAAACGGAAATACCCGTCCCCGCCGATAAAGACACCCCCGAGACCAAGACTGCCACAGCCGAACAAGCCGGCGGTCAGATATCGTTCGACCTGACCCAGCGCAGCGCCCTGTTTGCCGACACCCCTCCCAGGCCGGAGCCGCTCAAGCCCGGCGACGCAGAGCTGGAAATCAGCGTGACGCCCCCGCCGCCGCCCGTAGCGCCCGATGAATCGGAGGCCTACAAGCCGCCTGTAGTGGCGGTGCAGGAAGACACTCCCAACCTGAGCGAACCGTACGACCCTACGCTCGAGCTCTCGCACTACGAGTATCCGCATGTACAATTGCTGACCGAGTACGACAACCAGCACCTGGAGATCGACCGGGAGGAGCTGGAGGCGAATAAAAATCAGATCCTCCAGACCCTGATGTATTTCAAGATTGAAATTGAAAAGATCAAGGCGACCATCGGGCCGACCGTCACCCTGTACGAGATCATACCGGCACGCGGCATCCGTATTTCGAAGATCAAAAACCTGGAAGATGATATTGCGCTGAACCTCTCGGCGCTCGGCATCCGCATCATTGCACCGATCCCCGGCAAGGGCACAATCGGTATCGAGGTGCCGAACAAGAACCGGCAGACCGTCGGCATGCGCGAACTGCTGACCAACGAGCGTTTCAAGCGCGCCAAGATGGAGTTGCCTGTTGCGCTGGGGAAAACCATTCAGAACGAGGCATTTGTGGCCGACCTGACCAAAATGCCGCACCTGCTCATCGCGGGCGCTACCGGTCAGGGCAAATCGGTCGGCATCAACGTCATCCTGATGTCGCTGCTGTACAAAAAACATCCGTCGCAGGTAAAACTCATCCTTATCGACCCCAAAAAGGTCGAGTTGTTCCCCTACGCCAAACTGGAGAACCACTTCCTGGGCTTTTTGCCCGATCAGTTGGAGCCGATTGTGACGGAGACCGCCAAAGTGGTCCATACCCTCAATTCGCTGATCATCGAGATGGAAACGCGCTACGACCTGCTCAAGAAGGCCGAAGTGCGCAACATTGCGGAATACAACGACAAATTTGTCGCGCGCAGGCTCAATCCCAATAAAGGGCATCGCTTCCTGCCATATATCGTCCTCATCATCGACGAGTTTGCCGACCTGATCATGACCGCCGGCAAGGAGGTCGAACTGCCGATCGGCCGGCTCGCACAGTTGTCGCGTGCCGTGGGCATTCACCTGATCATTGCGACCCAGCGCCCTTCGGTCAATATTATCACCGGTGTCATCAAAGCCAACTTCCCGGCGCGTATTGCCTTCAAGGTGGCCTCCAAGGTAGACTCCCGCACCATTCTCGATACCGGCGGCTCCGAGCAACTCACCGGGCGCGGCGATATGCTGCTCAGCGTCGGCGGCGATATTATCCGCCTGCAAAGCGCATTTGTAGACACCCCCGAAGTGGAACGCGTGATCGAATTTATCGCCAACCAGCGGGGTTTTGCCGAGCCTTTCTTCCTGCCCGAATTCCATCCCGACGGAGAGCCGGGCGGCGATGCCAAAGAGTTCCGCTTCTCCGAAATGGACGAAATGCTCGAAGACGCTGCCCGACTGGTCGTCGAAACCCAGCACGGCTCTACCAGCATGATCCAGCGCCGTATGAAACTGGGTTATAACCGCGCCGGCCGTATCATGGATCAACTGGAATCGCTGGGCATCGTCGGTCCTGCTGAAGGTTCCAAGCCGCGTGAAGTGTTGTATTACAGCACCGACGAACTGGAACGGTTCCTGACGGAATTGCGCAACAAGCGGAATGCATAGCGGTAAATGGGGTAACCCAAAATAAAATCCCCGGCATGCCAGATTGCACGCCGGGGACTTTTTTTTTAAAAACTTCAATGCTAAAGGGTCAGCGCTTATCCAGTTTATGTGTAACCAGGGTGCGCTTGCTGCGATCGAGTACCTGAACCAGATACATTCCTTTCATAAGGTCTGCCACGTAGTACTGTTCGCCCTTAACAAATTCAAATTCCTTTACTTTTTTGCCGACAAGGTTGAAGACAGTTACGTAACCAACTGCGTCGCCGTTATCTTTTACGGAGATATAGTCGGTAGCGGGATTGGGAAAAACGGAAAGATCGGCTAAGGATTTACTCTGCGCCTGAAGCGCCATACTTCCTACCAAAACCAAGGCGAAAACGAGTAGGATTTGTTTCATAGGCTTGATTAATAATGCTTCCTGAAGAAGACTTGCAAAGAGTGAACAATTGGTATGAAATGATTATTATGGTGCAAAATATGTACAATTAACCGAGTAGGCAAAATTAAGTTTCCGACGTTGACAAAAATTTAACTGAACCGGCACAATAAACGGGCGAGTTAGATATCCGTTGACATTTGGTTTCTTACCGCTTGCTCATCGACATAGACCGTGTATCCCGATTCCCTCCCAACAGGTCGACATAACGCATGCTGAATTTTTTTGATGTTAAAGTTATTTGCGTGATACTCACCGTGCATACCCGACCGCCCCGGTTCATGACAAAATCGTTTTCGGGGTCGCCAACGCTGCCTGTCTGATGCAGGCGATAGACGGAGGACGGTAGACGGTAGACGGTGGACGGAGGACGGTAGACGGTGGACGGTTTGCTGCAGCCAGTCGAGGAATACCTGTTTGCGCTTTTGCTGCATGTCCGGCGGATAGAGGGTGGCCGAGCACCAGAAGTGGGGTTCGTCGGGTGCAAGTTCCTTTACATAACGCTGCGTTCCATCCCATCGCAACTCGACAACCCTGTCTGTGTTGAAATACAGAAAGGTGAACGGCTCAATCCCGTCAAGGTCGTATTGCCCGAAAAACAGATCGGGCTGCGGCCAGTGAAAAAAATCGAGCAGCACAAGGCCGCGGCTGCGGCGGTAGGGAGGGTTGTGGTGGTGCTTTACAAACGCGCCGTTGAGCAGGCAGGCTGTTCTTCCGCTCTTTGATGCGGCCACCCAGGCGCCTCCTGCCTTTGTATCGCGGGGAAAAAGCAGCGTATCGCCACCTTCCTGCACCCGGCTGATGACTTCCGGAGAGCGCGAGGGCGCTTCGTCGCGGTTGTGCGTCAGGATAAAGCCGGAAGGTGTCGGCAGGAAGGTGACGGTACACATGCGTCAGGAAGGTTTGCGGTACATCTCCAGATTGGCCAGTCCGATCCGTTGAAGGAAATGTCCCCAGGATACCCGCAGCACCCCTAGGCCGTATTTCATGCTCCGGCGGAAGTTGATGCTGGAAGCCTCTTCGAAATATTTGGTCGGGCAGGTCACCTCTGCAATATCAAATCCGGCAAAGATGATCTGGGACAGCATCTCGTTATCGAATACGAAGTCGTCGGAATTTTGGTTGAAGTTGATCCCTTCCAGCACCTTACGACTGAAGGCGCGGTATCCGGTATGGTATTCCGACAGTTTATAGTTGACCAGGAGGTTTTGGGAAAGGGTCAGGAAACGGTTGAAGATATATTTGTACAACGGCATACCGCCTTTCAGCGCCCCCATTCCAAGTATCCGGGAGCCGAGCACTACCGGAAAAAGGTCTTCGCCGATGATGTTGACCATCGACGGGATCAGTTTGGGTGTATACTGGTAATCGGGGTGCAACATAATAACGATATCGCCGCCCACTTCAAGGGCTTTGTTGTACAGCGATTTCTGGTTGCCGCCGTAGCCTTTGTTTTTTTCGTGAACGATAATATGCTGTATACCAAGGCTTCTCCCCAATTCTGCAGTATTATCGCGGCTGTGGTCATCACAGAGGATAACCTCGTCGACAAGATCGAAGGGGATTTCACGGTAGGTTTTTTCCAGTGTTTTGGCGGCGTTGTAGGCAGGCAGCACAACGACGACTTTTTGTCCTTTGTACATTTTATTGATTGAATAATGAGGCGGCTGAAATCCTGCCTCTTTGTTGGCGTTAGTCTTCTTTTTCTGCGGGTTGGTCTGCCGCGGCAGATTCGGCATCGCGTTTGGCTTCTTCAAAAATGCCTTTTTCCAGCATAAAATTGAACCACTTGATACATTTTTTGATGTCGTTGATGTGCACGCGGTCGCGGTCGTGCTCGGGCAGGATTTTTTCAAAATACGCGCGGAAATCAGCACTCGACGAGTCAAGCCCTACCGGAGGGTTTTCGCCGTACTGATCGAGCATTTTCTGGAACACATCCGTCAGCGGCACCGTCCCTTCGTCGGTATCGGTGTACACGGCAACGGTAGCCAGCGGTGTTACCTGCTGCTGGCGCACCGGAACAAAGCGCGTGCGCCCCTGATTGCGGTCTTCAATAACAAGTCCGTTCGAACGGCTGGATATAAGTTTGTGTACACCGGGGACGCCGGCGACAACAAGGAATTTTTCTAAGTTCATCTGTTTACAGTTTGAAAAATGGAGTTTGACCTTGGGAGATGCCCGCATCAAACAGTCATGATTTCCTTCTCTTTGACCGCAATAACCTTGTCCACTTCCTCGACGAACTTGTTCACCATGTCCTGAAGTTCGGTTTCCTTGCGCTTGCCCATATCTTCCGGCAGTCCTTCCTTGACGGCTCTTTTAATATGGTCAAGTGCTTTGTGCCGGGCATTTCTGACCCCGACTTTGCTCTCTTCGCCGGCGTGTTTGGCTTTTTTCACCAATTCCTTGCGCCGTTCTTCCGTCAGGGGCGGCACCATCAGGCGGATCACCTCGCCGTCGTTGGCCGGTGTGATGCCGAGGTTAGCGTTGATGATGACCCGTTCAATAGGCCCGAGCAGGTTGCGCTCCCAGGGCTGAATCACGATGGTGCGCGCATCACTGATCTGAACGTTAGCCACCTGGGGAAGCGGGGTTGGCGCGCCGTAATACTCCACCATCAGGTCTGCGATAAGTGAAGTGGAGGCTTTTCCTGTGCGCAATTTAACAAGTTCGTGCTCCAGGTGTTCCAGGGCTTTTTCCATGTGGGCCTTAGCTTCGGCCATAGATTTGTTTACGTCTTCCATAATTGAATTGGTTAGTATCCGGTTCGGGGTTTGATCAATTTTTCCGCAAATTTCACAAGTTTTACATTTTTAGGGAAAAAGCATTGCAAAAATGTAGTTGTCCGTACCTTCCCGTTGAATTTAAATCACGATGCCTGAACTACAGGAAATAAAAAGGACACTTTCACGCATTGAGAAATTAGAGCGCGAAGTTAATCTTAAGCAGCTGCAGATCAATAGTTTGCTGACAATTACGCAGGCTATTAACGAAAATGTATCGGCTGACGGGCTGTTTAACATGTATAACTCCTTTTTGAGGTGGGAAATCGGCATTCGCAAAATGGCGCTTTTTTTCAAGGAAGCGGGCAAATGGGAGTGCATGAGTTCCTCGGGTATCGACGGAAACCTGCTCGAACAGGATATCAACGAAGAGTTGAAGCGATTCCGCACCAAGCAGGGGCTGGAAAACAGCAGCCACCCCCTTTTCCGGGAGTTCGACCTGGTTGTACCGGTTATGCACAAGAACGAACCGATCGCCTATGCGTTTATCGGCGGTTTTGGCGACGACGACGATGTATATAACAAGGTGCAGTTTGTCACCACCATCACCAATGTGATCGCGGTGGCTATCGAGAACAAACGCTTGTTCAAGCAGCAACTGCGCCAGGAAGTACTCAACCGCGAGGTGGAAGTTGCCGCCGAGATACAGCGCACACTCGTCCCGTCGCAATTGCCGTCCGGCAGCGATTACCAGCTGTCCAGTATTTACAAACCCCACTTTGCCGTTGGCGGCGACTACTACGATGTCGTGGAGTTCCCTGATGGCAATATTGCGTTCTGTATAGCCGATATCACCGGGAAAGGCGTATCGGCTGCTCTGCTGATGGCCAATTTCCAGGCAAACTTTCATGCGCTGATCACCCGGCGGACAACTCTTGAAGAAATCGTCTGTGAAATGAACGCCGCCGTACACCGGGTTACCCAAGGCGACAAGTTTATTACCCTTTTCCTGGCAAAATACAATGCCGGCAACCGGACGCTACACTACATCAATGCCGGGCACGCCCCGCCGCTGCTGATGATGAAAGGCGAGGTGACGCCCCTGAAAAAAGGATGTACCGTGCTCGGGTGGCTCTCCGAACTGCCATTTCTGGAAATGGGTAGCGTAGTCATCGAAGAAGAGGCTGTGTTGTTTTCCTATACAGACGGACTGACCGACATCCGGAACAAAGCCGGAATGGATTTCGGCGAAGACAAACTTATCGCTTTTCTTCGCGAAAACGCCCGGGCCGATGCCAGGGAACTCAATACCCGGCTGCTGGCACACATCGAAGCCTATCGCGAACGCCAGCCCTACCCCGATGACATCACCGTACTTACCTGTAAATTCTTTGGCAAAAAATGATCCGCGAACCTTTCCAGATTTCCGCCAATGATCAGCATCAGTTTGAAATCGATCCCGAACAGGCCAAGCAACTGGACCTGATACCCGACGGCGAAGGAAAATTCCACCTGATCCACCTCGGCAAAACCTATCACGCCGAATTGATCGAAGTCGACTATGCCACCCGGCATTATACCTTGCGTATCAACGGGACAAAATATTCCCTCGCGATTGCTGACCACTACGAGCGCCTGGTTCGGCAACTCGGCCTGCGTGCCGGCGGAACCCAGAAAGTTAATACTGTAAAAGCCCCCATGCCCGGACTGGTACTCAACATCCTGGTCAGCCCCGGACAGGCAGTCCAAAAGGGAGACCCGCTCATCATCCTGGAAGCCATGAAAATGGAAAACGTTATCAAAGCAGCAGGGGAAGGCCATATCAAGGCCATTAATGTGCTGAAAGGCGCCGCTGTGGAGAAAGGACAACTACTGCTTGAGTTGGAATAACCCTTTCAAATTCCTTTTTTTCCGGCAAATCAGGCCTTCAAAAATAAAATTAAAAAAAATTTTGATTCTTTTTATCAATTTTTTTTCAACAAAACCCCAAAAAAACCACAATTAACGGCGTGATTTATTCTAAATTTTAACGTTTTGGAGATATTAATTGCTTGTTTTATTCAAAAAACCCTCCCGCCCGTCAAACAATCCATTCAACAAATGCGTTTTTATGTTCTTTGCACTTGTGCAGATATGCTGCACTTTTGTATCGTCAATGAAAGATAACGGCGGCGAGAGACAAGAAAGCGGCAAATCATTGACCACAGATTCGAAACTTTTCATGAGATTATATACGGGAAACCGCGCGGCGCAAACGAGCGCCGCGTTTTTTTTTGCCCCTGGGGCTGTTTTCAACAAATCCTGCCAGCCAGCCCGTCTCATGCCTTCCTTCCGCATATACCGATATTTCTTTTGCGTCCCCGATGGCGCCCTGATCAGGTTTTTTAAAAAAATTTGATAAAAAAATATTCGTTTTTAGTATTTTTCATTCAACAAAATGAGTTTTTGCCTCAATAAATTCAATGAATTACCCGCTAAATGATTCAATATTTTAATAAAATGGTTCCAATTGCTTAAAAAGCCCTAAAAGAACCGCTCAACAAATACATTTTTTTGTCCTTTACACCCCAGGCAACTTCCTGCACATTTGTATCATCAATAAAGAATAACGGCGGCGACAAGATAAAAGGCGGTAATTATTGATCACTGATTCGAAACTTTTCATGAGATTATATACGGGAAACCGCGCGGCGCAAACGAGCGCCGCGTTTTTTTTGTCCCTACTGGAACCCTTTCCGTTATATTTTCAGAGAAAACAGCACGCGACATAAGAACACAAGTCGCTCATTATCAATCAAAAAAGCAAACCGGAAGATTATTTTTGCGCTAAACACCGGGTTTGAGAGGCCATGCTTCTGTCCTTTCCCGGCGCCGGATACTGCCGCACCTTTGTACTGTCAATACGGAACAACGAAGACGGAATGAATTGCGGATCAAGTATTGACCAACAAATTCGCTACATTTCATGAGATTATACGGGTCACCGGCGCGGCGCAAACGAGCGTTGCGTTTTTTTTTGCCCCTGCATTACCCGGCTCGAACCTGAAGCCAACAGGAGTATCCTGCAAACAGGATGGCTATTTCGACATTTCCGTTTGTCGAAATTTTATATAAACAATTTAAAATCAGCCTTATACAGAAAAAACCTGCCCGGTTTACCCTGAAATACCGGGCTAAGGCACGCGCTTTAATGTCCTTTCCAGCGGCAACAAAGTGCTGCACCTTTGTACTGTCAATACGAAATAGAGATGAGGAACGACATGAGGTGATGCGTATTGACCAGCAAATTCGACAGTTTTCATGAGATTATACGGATTATCCGGCGCGGTGCAAACGAGCACCGCGTTTTTTTTACCCCATACCCAACAGCGTCCACCCCTATTGATACATGGCTTCGATTTCACTGGCAAATTTTTGCATGATCACACGGCGCTTCAACTTCAGGGTTGGCGTGAGTTCGGCATCCGAGCCATCGGCCTTAACAGACTCCCAGGTACCGGAAAGCAGTGCAAACTTTTTGACCTGCTCCGCGTGCGAGAAATTGGGATTGACCCGGTCCACCAGCATTTGATAACGCTCAATAACCTTTGGGTTGCGAATTGCCGCAGCCAGCCCCGTCCAATCCATGTTGTGCTTTATGAACCACTCGCGCAATCCTTCCTCGGAAGGAACGATCAGCGCCGATACGAACTTCAGGTTTTCTCCGACAATCATGACCTGCTCTACGAGGCGGTGTTCTTTGAAGATCGATTCAATCGGTGTCGGCGCCACATACTTTCCACCGCTGGTTTTCAGCAGTTCTTTCTTGCGATCCGTTATTTTGAGGAACTTTTTTCCACCCGGACCGTCTACAAACATCCCGACGTCCCCTGTCGCCAGCCACTGTTCGCCGTTAATCTCCCGGATCATTTCAGCCGTTTTTTCCGGCTGTTTGTAATACCCTTTCATGATACCCGGACTCCGGGCCAGTATTTCGCCTTCGCCGGGCCTGAAGTCGGGTCCCTGTTCAATAATAAGGTCTACGCCTTCCAGCGCGGGGCCAACCGTACCCAGCAACGCCTCCCCTTCCCGGAAACCATTAAAACTCAGTCCGGGAGCAGCCTCCGACAGGCCGTACCCTTCCCGCACAGGGATACCGGCAGCGTTAAAGGTGCGCAATACCCGCATGGGACAGGCACTTGCAGCAGTGATCATGCCCTTTACACGCCCCCCCAGGGCTTCGCGCCATTTTGAGAAGATCAGGAGATCGGCGATTTTCCATTTCAAAGCAGTCAAACCCGAAGGTTTCTGGTCGAATTCCCATTTTTCGGACAGATCGAGCGCCCAAAAGAAAAGCGCGCGCTGAACCCCGCTCAGTTCCAGCCCCCTGGCATAAATTCTTTCATATACCTTTTCCAACAAACGAGGCACGCAGGTAAAGAAATGCGGTCGTATGGCTTTCAGGTCGCCTTTATCGCCACCCAGATTGTCGGTTCCGGTAAACGTAACAGACGCGGAATAGGCCGTATAGGCGTACACGGCCACACGCTCGTATACGTGACTGACCGGCAAAAAACTCAGGATAATATCACCGGGCCCAATCGGTGCAATCCGCCTCAACGCTTCAACATTAAAGATGATATTGCGGTGGGTGAGCATGACACCCTTGGGATTGCCCGTAGTGCCGGAAGTATAGATCAGGGTCGCCAGGTCGTCGGGGCCGATGGTATTGCTGACCGCCCTCACCGCTGAAAAATCGGCATCCGCAGGGGCCAGGATGCTGTCCCACCGGCGCACATCGGGGTGATCAAAGAAGGTCAGCACTTCCCCCAGACCAGGGACTTTCTCTTTGGCTTTCAATACCTTATCATATAAATCGCCATCTCCGACAATACAGAGTTTCGCCTCCGATTCGTTCAGGATGTATTCGTATTCACGCGAACTGATCGTCGGGTACATCGGCACATTGAGCACACCAATTTGGGAAAGGGCATATTCGATGGCGACCCACTCCGGAAATGCCTGGTACACAACGGTAGCAACCTTGTCGCCCGGCTTCAGCCCCATATTCAGGAATCCCAGACTGGCCCTGTTTGCCAGTTCGGCAATTTCAGCGGTAGATAAATAGGTCCACTGACCTCCTTTTTTGGATCCAAAGGCTCGTTGTTGCGGGTGGTCGCGCAGTTGGTCGTGCAGGTAATCAAAAATACGTCTTTCTGTCATAGTGACTTTTCTCAGAATGAATGCCCCGGCATGCCGGAAGGATATGGTACGCCCTGGCCGAAGCCCGGCAACATATAAAACAAATTGTAAAAATTTTGTTTTTGTATTGTTGAGGATTGTTTCGGTAAAAATTTGAAAAAAAACTTAAAAGACGTGCATACATGAAGAATTAAAAAAATTACTCCCGCAAGACTTCCTTTTTATTTGGGGAAAACGCCTGAACAGGGCGCTATTTAAGAATTAAATTTGCTCTATTCATTAGACACAAATAATTTTTTTGTAAATTCCTTGTATCCAAAGTTGTACTTTCAGTTAAAAAATTGCACTTTTGTAGTCCTTTTGGGAAAGCATCACCTTCATACCGGAACCTTTCGCAGGTTAGCCGGTTTCTTTGGGAAAGGGTCATTATCCACGTTTTAACGGCAATTTGAGCATTGGCGGTTTCAGAGTCGCCAATCGCTGATGCTTCGTGTGCTTTTCCACCCCCATAATCCGCCAATGAAATCAGTTTTTTTCAGTATACCATTCAACAGCGGGCAGGATGATTACGCAACCACAACAACTCAAATTGATTTTCAAAGGCCGTTTGGAATTCGGCTCCGAACGCACGTACAACATGGTGTTAAACCATTGGAACAACCGTATTGAAAATTATTTCAAAACGGACATCCTGCTGAAAGCCGATGATGTGTTCAGTGCCGACGACTATGCGCTCACCGTACCCCAACAGGTGCTGATGAGCACGGAGAAGCACTGGCGCAGTACCACGGCATTGCTGAAGGAGATTGCCCAGTTTGCCATGGCCGGCAAAGTAGGCGCGTGGTGGGTGCAGAATGGCCAAATCCTGGCGGAATACAATATCGAGCCCCTGTCTGATAAAACTGCGGTAACCGAATACCTGCGCGGCCGGGAACTCGCACAGCAGGGCGGTATGGAGATGGCTTCCGAGGCCTTGAGCAACGCGATCTCTAAATACGAACGCCATGCCCTGGCTTACGAACGCCGTGGCTATGTGAACTACAAACTGAAGAATTACAACGATGCGCTGTACGACTTTTCCAAAAGCATCGATATTAACCCGCACAACCCCGAGCCCCATTATGGCCGCGGTAAAATGCGGATGCTGAAAAACGATTGGGAAAACGCTGTTCAGGACTTTGATAATACCATCAGGCTTTCACTTGCCGTGCAGCCCATTCACTGGCTTGCACGCCTGCGCAAGGGCGATTGCCTGTACCACGCCAAACGTTACGCAGAGGCCATCCCCGAACTGAAGTTTTTTATGCAGAAGAAATTCGGCGAGAATGACCCCAACGTACGCTTCCGCCCTAAAGCAGAGTTTTTGCTGGCGGAGTGCCAGAAACTGGCGAAGTGAGTGGCAAGTGATAAGTGGTGAAGAATAGCCGGGCGGCATGTTGCTGCCCGGCTATTTTTTATACATCGAGGGAGCGGACACCTTCAAACATTTGCTCCGCAAAATCGCCGCATACCCGATCAAATGTTTTGATCGCTTCCATTTCCATATCCAGCAGTCCGGGGAAAACGGAATAGGCATAGTCCATCATTTTCTTTTTCAGCGCCTGTATTTCCGGTGTGCCGGAGGGTAGCGGGTCCGGCTGCTTCGGCAGTTGTCCGCTGTTCAGAAGTTCGATAACCCCGATCAGATCGGACGCTTTGCTGCGCGCAAAAGCGCTGTACGCCTTTATCTGATCGTCGCTGCGGGTATGGAAACCGGGGTAATATTCGATCATGTGATCCCGCACGAGCCGGCCCAGTTCATTCACCCGGCCCTGCCGGGCGATCGCAGCCCGTTCTGTTTCGCGTTCCCTGTCCAGCGACCCGAAGGTGCCGCGCTCGCCGGAGCGTTTGTCGACCCAGGCGCCGCTTTCATCATAGCGTTCTTCCTGCAGCCAGTCGCGCTTCTGCCGCCCGCGATTGATCAGGCCAACAACCACAATGGCCAGAATAAGGAGACCGAAGGCTATTTCCATGTCTGTGTTTTCAACAAATTCAACAGGTACTCGCCATATCCGCTTTTCAGGTATTTCTGTCCCAGACGCTCCAGTCCCTCGTCGTCAATAAAGCCCATTTCCCAGGCGATCTCTTCAATGCAGCCGATCTTAAGGCCTTGCCGGTCTTCGATGGCCTGCACGAAATGCCCGGCCTGCATGAGCGACTCATGGGTGCCCGTATCAAGCCAGGCATAGCCGCGCCCCATAACGCGCACTTCCAGATTGCCCTGCGCCAGATAGATTTTGTTCACATCGGTGATCTCGTACTCGCCCCGCGGGCTGGGCTTCAGGTTTTTGGCTATATCCACAACACTGTTGTTGTAGAAATAGAGTCCGGGCACGGCATAGTGGCTTTTCGGCTGCGCAGGCTTCTCCTCAATGCTGAGCGCCTTGAAGTTTTTGTCAAATTCTACTACGCCATACCGCTCGGGATCAGCCACCTGGTAAGCGAAGATGATGCCTCCGGCGGGACTGACGCAGGTGCGCATCATATCGCCCAGACCGGCGCCGTAGAAGATGTTGTCACCAAGGATAAGGGCGGCCGGATCGGCGCCGATGAAGGACTCGCCCAGCACGAATGCCTGGGCCAGGCCGTTGGGGACGTGCTGTTCCACATAGGAGAAATTCATGCCCAGTTCACTGCCATCGCCGAAGAGCTGGCGGAACTTAGGCAGGTCGTAAGGCGTGGAGATAATCAGCACGTCGCGGATGCCCGCCAGCATGAGCGTGCTGAGCGGATAGTATATCATCGGCTTGTCGTACACCGGCATGAGTTGCTTGCTCACAGCGAGCGTTAATGGATACAGCCGGGTACCGAGACCGCCGGCGAGAATGATACCTTTCATAGTGGGCGTGGTTTCGGGTTTCGGGTTTCGGGTTTCGGGTGCAAAAAAAATGCCTTTGACGCGGGTGGCGGCATTTTTACGCGATTAATTGACAAACAGGCTAAAAAACCGTTCCCGGGAAATTTCGCAGGCAGCCGGGCATCTGCTACCGCTCACGAAAAATGCCTCCGCCCGGGAATTCCGGAACAGAGGCATTTTATAGTTAGGTCTACACCACCAGACAATGCTCACTTATCACTTACCACTTATCACTTATACGTCGCTTTCACCTCGTTAATGATGTACGATTCAACCACGTCGCCGACTTTAATGTCGTTGAAGTTGCGAATCGTCAAACCACATTCGAGACCGGCTTTAACCTCCTTGGCATCTTCCTTGAAACGCTTGAGTGAGGCCAGTTCGGCTTTCTGATCGGGATTAGCCGGGTAGGCCACGATACCATCGCGGATAAGGCGAATGTAGTGGTTGCGGCTGATTTTGCCCTCCAGTACGTAACAGCCTGCCACGGTACCGATTTTGGATATTTTGTACACCTCGCGCACTTCCACCTGGCCAACGATCTCCTCTTCCTTGGTCGGCTCCAACATGCCTTCGATAGCGGCCTTGACCTCCTCGATGGCTTCGTAGATGATGGAGTAGAGTTTGATCTCCACGCCTTCCTTTTCGGCCAGTTTGCGCGCCGTAATAGAGGGACGCACCTGGAAGCCGATGATAATGGCGTCGGAGGCAGAGGCAAGCATAACGTCGCTGTCGACGATCTGGCCGACGGCCTTGTGGATGACGTTGACCTGTACCTTATCGATCGAGAGTTTGATGAGCGAATCGCTGAGGGCCTCGATAGAACCGTCCACGTCGCCTTTGACGATGAGGTTGAGTTCTTTAAAGTTGCCGAGTGCCAGACGGCGTCCGATCTCTTCGAGGCTGATGCGCTTGGAGGCGCGGGTTGCCTGTTCGCGAATGATCTGGGCGCGTTTGGACGCGATTTCCTTGGCCTCACCTTCCGAAGCCGCCACTTTTATTTTTTCACCTGCCTGCGGTGCACCGGGGAGGCCGAGCACGAGTACGGGTGTAGCCGGACCGGCTTCCTTGATCTTTTTGCCGCGTTCGTTGAACATGGCTTTCACTTTGCCGGAGAATTCGCCGGCGATGATCGGATCGCCATCGTGCAGGGTTCCGTTCTCGATAAGAATTTTGGTGACGTATCCGCGGCCCTTGTCGAGCGATGCCTCCAGAACCGTACCCAGGGCACGGCGACCCGGATTGGCCTTCAGTTCGAGCAGTTCGGCCTCGAGCAACACCTTTTCAAGGAGTTTGTCTACGTTGGTTCCTTTCTTGGCCGAGATGTCCTGGCTCTGGTACTTGCCGCCCCATTCTTCCACGAGGAAGTTCATTTGGGACAGTTCGTTCTTGATGCGTTCGGGATCGGCGCCGGCCTTATCGATCTTGTTGATCGCAAAGATGATCGGAACGCCTGCGGCCTGCGCGTGGCTGATTGCCTCCCGCGTCTGGGGCATGATGCTGTCGTCGGCAGAGATGACGATGATCGCAATATCCGTCACTTTAGCGCCACGCGCACGCATGGCAGTAAAGGCTTCGTGACCGGGGGTATCGAGGAAGGTTATTTCGTGTTGGTCGTCGCCGACTTTCACTTCGTAGGCGCCAATGTGCTGGGTGATACCACCTGCCTCGCCTTCCACGACGTTGGCATTCCGGATATAGTCGAGCAGGGAGGTTTTACCGTGGTCGACGTGGCCCATGACCGTAACAATCGGCTGGCGCGGAACGAGATCCTTCGGATCGTCGACCTCTTCCTCCTCCACTTCCACCTGCTCTTCGGCGCTGATAAACTGCACTTCATAGCCGAATTCGCCCGCTACCACCTCAATGATTTCTGCATCGAGGCGCTGGTTAATGGAAACGAAAATACCGAGGCTCATGCAGGTTTTGATGACATCGGCGGGTTTGACATTCATCAGTGACGCGAGGTCTGAAACGGAAATAAACTCCGTTACCTGAAGTGTCTTATCCTCTTCCGTCCGCGCCATTTCGGCCATTTCGGCCCGTTCCCGTATGCCTTCCCGTTTGTCGCGGCGCATTTTCTGGCGTTTGCGGCTTGCGCCGGCACCGATACGCGCCATCGTCTGGCGGATTTGATCTTCAATTTCTTTCTGGGAGACCTCCTTGGGTTCGTCGCGGCGGCCGCGGCCCTTGTTGTCGCCCTGATTGCCGCTCAGGGTAGCCTGCAGAGAGGCTGCCGTGATTGGCTGTTGCACTTTTTTGCGTTTGCGTTTGCGTTTGTTGGCGTCGTTGGCTGCCGACGACGACGACTGCGGGTTGGCGCCACCTTGTGCGCCCTGACGGTTGCCGCCCTGCGGGTTGCGGTTGGCCCCTTGTCCGCCGCCACGGTCGTCGCGACGCGGGCCACGGTCTTGCTGCCGGCCGCCTTGTCCGGTTCGGGGACCGCGCTGACCGGATTTGTCTTCTTCCGGTTTTTTCTCGCTTTCGAGGTTGATGCGGCCGAGAATTTTCAATCCGCGCAGCGTTGGAGAGTCGGCGCGGAAATACTCCTGATCCTGCTGCGGCTCATCGGCCGAAACCTGGTCTTTCTCCGGCGTTTCAGTCACCTTGCTCTCTTTGGGAGCCACAGGCTCCTCCGTTTCCCTGGCTACGGGAGCCAGGGTTGGGGGTGCAACAGGTTTTACTTCGGGCGCTTCAGGCTTTTCGGATGGCTCGGGGGCAGGCGCTTCCTGTTTGGGAGGTTCAGGCTTAGGTTCTTCCTCCTTCGGGGCAGGCGCTTTCTTTTTGGCATCGAGATCGATCTTGCCGAGAATGCGTAAAGCGGGGCGCTCGCGTTTGATCAATTCCGGCTCTTCTTTTTGTTCTGCCGGCTGCTCTGTTTTGGGCGGAGCAGGCTTGGCCGGCTCTTCACGCGGCGGCAGCAGGGAAGGGCGCGGTGCGGTTGCGGCAGGAGCCTCGGGTGTATTAACGGTAGTATTTACATTGCCATGGACAGCAATGGGGTCCTTTTTAAGCATGGGGCGGGCAAGTTTATCCGCCTCCTGTTTGATAGCAAGGTCGCGCTGAAACTCCTTCTGGAGTACAGCAAGCATGTCGTCACTGATATCTGCCGTCGGCTTTTCCTCCACATCCATGAAGCCTTTGCTGTGCAGCGTCTCGACGATCGTATGCAGTCCGACGTTAAATTCTTTTGCTACCTTAATTAATTTTAGAGCCATGCAGTGGTTTTCCTGCTTTAATGAGTGAGGGGGCAAGTGCAATAAAGGCGCAGGAGTTTGCCCTCCCAAAAAAAATGTTGATGTTAGAAAAAGCGGTTATTCCGCTGAAATACTACCGTTTTAGAAGGCCTTTGAATTTTAAGTTGAACTGAATTGAGTCAATAATGCGTAAAGCGGTGCAAAGGTACGATAAAAAATGCAGAGGCATTGTCAAAACCCAACATGCAATGCGCAAGTCGCGTTTTTTGCCGATCCTCCTTATTTTTCCTCTTCAAACTCCGCAGCAAGTATTTTCAGCACGTCGCGAACGGTTTCTTCTTCGAGATCGGTACGGCGAATGAGTTCTTCTGCGCTGAGTTCGAGCACCTGTCTGGCCGTATCGCAGCCGATATTCTTGAGTGCTTCGATCACCCAGGGCTCCATTTCGTCGCTGAATTCCTCGAGATCGACGTCGTCAATTTCGTATTCCGCCTGGTTGCGGTACACATCTATTTCAAAACCGGTGAGTTTGGTGGCCAGCTTGATGTTGCTGCCCGCCTTACCGATGGCAAGGCTGACCTGATCGGCATCGAGGTATACGGCAGCGCGCTTGCGTTCGTTGTCGAGTTCGATGTTGCTGATCTTGGCCGGCGTCAGGCTACGCTGGATATACAACGGTATATTGGTCGTATAGTTGATGATATCGATGTTCTCGTTGCGCAGTTCGCGAACGATGCCGTGGATACGGCTGCCCTTCATACCCACACAGGCGCCTACCGGATCGATGCGTTCGTCGTGGCTTTCGACGGCCACTTTGGCGCGTTCGCCGGGCAGGCGGACGATGTTTTTGATCTCGATCACACCGTCTTCAATTTCAGGCACCTCTGCCTCGAGCAGTTTTGCCAGGAAACCCGGGTCGGTGCGGCTCAGCATGATGAAAGGAACGTTGTTGTTCATTTCCACCTTCTTGATAATCCCTTTCACCACGTCGCCCTTGCGGTAGTAATCGCCCTTGATCATTTCCGTACGCGGCAATACGATCTCGTTGCCCGTTTCGTCGTCGAGCACCAGGATCTCTTTTTTCATGATCTGGTTTACCTCGCCGACTACCACAGCTCCGACATGTTCGGAGTACTTGCGGTAGATCTCGTCTTTTTCGAGTTCCATGATCCGCGACACCAGCGTCTGGCGGGCGGCCATGATGGCGCGGCGGCCAAAATCCTCGATAGAGAGCTGTTCATAGCACTCATCGCCGATGTCGATGCTCTCATCGATGGCATGGGCTTCGGTAACGCTCACCTGGGCGAGTTCGTTGGTAACCTCCCCGTCGGGCACGACCTCGCGTACGCGCCAGATTTCAAGGTCGCCCTTGTTGGTATTGACAATTACGTCGAAGTTGTCGTCCGTACCGTATTTCTTCTTGATAAGGGTACGGAATACGTCTTCCAATACACGCACCATGGTAGGGCGGTCAATGTTTTTTCCGGTTTTAAAATCAGAGAAAACGTCTACTAAGTTAACCATTGCTGATTTTTATTTACTTCTTTTTGTATGTTTAGTGGTTTCAGGGCTGAATTGGTGTGTTGTATTTTTCAGAAAGCAAGTTTCACGACGGTCTTTTCAATCCGGTCGAAAGGAATGGCCGTTTCGAGTTCTACTTCTTTTTTCTTTTTTCCGTCCCGTTCAATGACTTTCTGGCTCAGCAACACCTGCTTTTCGTCTGCGGCTTTCAAAAGACCGGTCTGACGGGTTTTGTCGACAAGGGTCACTTCCACATTCCTGCCGATGTTGTTGCGGTACTGGCGGAGGAATTTGAAAGGCCGGCCGATCCCGGGGCTGCTGACCTCTAGGACGTATTTTTCGCCCAACCAGCCATTTGCGTCGAGATGACTTTCCAGGAACCGGCTGATTTTCTGACACTTATCGAAACTCAGGCCGGAGTCGCTGTCGGCAAACACATACAGTTTCTGTCCGGGTTTCAGTTCAATTTCTACTGTAAAACAATCGGCGAAGGCCTCGTCGGTTGTGTATTTTTCTTCCAGCAGTTGAGCAATGCGTTCGGTTAATTCCATGCAAATATGGCAACGTGTACCAAAGGGAGTATAAACAAAAGAGGGAACCTTCGGTCCCCTCTCGTGATACGCTTCAAAAGTGTGGTGCAAATATACGGCACATTTTTTACTTGAACAAACCCGGATGTGTCTGAAATTGCGTTCAGCGCTTTTCCTTTTTTTCTTCCAGGTCCATCAGCAGCACCCGCAGCGCTCCGGCCGAAAGAAATAACTCAATCAAACTGAGGATCAGGGAGGTGATCATCAGCAGCAGGCTGAGTCCGAACAATACCTTGGCCCATACCTGCAGGCCCTCGTACACCAGAAACATCGTCACCACGCACAACAGTATGCTGCCCACACCAAAAACCTGCATCCACCGGATCAGCATAAGCCGGCGGCGGAGGCTGTGTATCTGGCTCAGCAAGGTGACGAGTTGCCGTTCCTCATAATCGGAGTACAACTTGCGGATAAGGTTGGCAATCGCCAGAAACTTGTTGGTGTAGGCAATAAGCAGCAGCGAAACCGCCGGGAATAACAGGGCGGGTGTTTGAATAGTGAGTTCCATGCGTAAAAGGTATTTGCACCAAAACAACGGAATCGGTTGGAAGTTTGGCGCATAAAAAAGGCTCCGCGTTTGTTCGCGGAGCCGATACCGGGTGCTTCGTATGAAAAAAAGGACTACAGGGGGAAATTATGGGTATGTCCGTTTATCACGACGGTAACGGTGCCGTCGCCATTGAAGGTGAGCGAGCCGTTGAGGGTGCGGGTATTGCCTTGCCCGTTCGTGCCGGCTACCTGTACGGTACCGGCACCACCCGTGATGTCAAACGTCGTCTTGGAAATGCTCAGACCGGTCAGGTTGATCGTCGTCGTACAATTGAATGTCGGATCAACACGCCGCAAATCGCCTGTAATATCGCCTTCGAGCACATAGGAGCCATTTACCAGGTAGGCGGGTTCCTGCGGACTCAGACCTGTGAAGGTCAGGTTGCCGGTAGTCTGGTCGTTTCCCGCCCAGCGCGCCGTTGAAAATGTGCCATTGCCGGCGATATCCACCGAAGCGCTCTGCGGAACACCGAGATTGCTGCACGTGATGAGCCATTCCATACCGAAGGTGTAAGCGTAGGACGCTGCGCCGTTGCTGTTGCTTCTCTGCAGGGTAGTATCGCCCGGAATACCGCAATTGTTGAGGTAACTGTCGATGATCTGCGCCATATCCACGGTGGGCATGGCGGCGCCGGCGCTGCGATCGGCAATGGCCGTTTCGACAATCTCCGCTGCCTCGCTATCGCTGAACAGTTGTGCGATTTCTTCTGCCGATTTGCGGCAAGAGGTAAAAACAGAAAAGGCGGCTGCAATACAGAGCAGCGTGAAGACCTGAAGATTTTTGCGATTGTTTTTCATAATGTTGTCGTTAGAATGGATAAAGTGGTTGAATGTGTTTGTTGTCCCTTGACGGAGCAAAAGTGGGGCGCCGGGGGTGCGCCTGAAAATCGCATCAACCTGCAGATGGATCAGATCAACCACAGGACCGGTGCGACGCCAATGGTTGATCTGACAGGCCCGTTGGTTGAAAGGGAGCGGCGCGTTAGATGCAGCAGCACGTATATTTGAAAAAGAAAAGCCCCGTTTCAAACCTTTTCCGGTTCAGGCCATCTAAACCACCGTATCATGTTCAACCCTGCTGAATTTTCCGCTGCGCAATGGGCATTGGTCCCCCTGATCATCTTCGGGCGCTACGTTGTATTTTGTGCGATGCTGTATGCCGTTTTTTATATCTGGAAACGCCGGGCGTGGCTTTACAGAAAAATACAGCAGCAGTTTCCCCGACGCACCGATTATATCCGGGAGATCGGATATTCAGCCATCGCCTCTGTCATTTTCGGGGGCGTATCCTGGCTGTGTCTCGGCACGGCGGTGCGGGAACACACGCTCTTTTATTCCGATATCGATACTTATGGCCGGCTGTGGCTGGCGACCAGTATTCCGCTGACGCTCCTGATACACGATACCTACTTTTACTGGGTACACCGGTTGATGCACCACCCCGCGTTGTACCGCCGTATTCACCTCGTACACCACAAATCGGTCAACCCTTCACCCTGGGCGGCTTATGCCTTCCACCCGATCGAGTCCGTGCTGGAAGCAGGTATCATTCCGGTGCTGCTTTTTTCCATCCCGCTGCATCCGGTTTCGTTCTGGGCTTTTGTGACCTTGATGCTGCTGTTCAATATATACGGCCACCTCGGGTACGAGCTGTTTTCCCGGAAGACATACGACCATCCCGTCGGGCGCTGGATCAATTCGTCGGTCCACCACAACATGCACCATGAAAAATTCCAGGGCAACTACGGGCTGTATTTCACCATCTGGGACCGGCTCTGCGGCACCCTGCGCGAAGACAGTATGGATAAAGTGGAAAAGGTACATGGCCGTATCAGCCGGGGTCGCGCGACAGCGGAAAAAGAACAAGTCCATTCAACCGTCACATCCTACAAAACATCACGATGAACAAGGCACTCCTTTTACTTGCTATCGTAAAACAATAACATCCCGTGCTGAACGTCATTTTCTCCGGCCGCACCCGCCTCATTACGCACCTGACGGGGTGGTTGTTGGTATTTTTTATCTTTTTTTACCTGATCAGCGGCTTGCGCGGAGCCCAGGAGGCCCTGGGGCGGACTTGCGTGAACATGGTCTTTTTGCTGATCCTGTTTTACGGCAATGCCCGGGTACTCGTAAACCGTTTTTTTGAAACGGGCCGCATCCGGTTGTGGCTGCTGTTGCTGGTCGTTTTCTGGCTGGGCATGGCTGCCTTGCGCACCTGGACAGAACATTTTCTTTTCGGCGGCGGTATATTCAGGGGCATTTCGGGCATTCCGCAGGAAAACGGCTACCGGATGTTCCTGGCATATGCCTTGTCTTTCCTGCTATTGCTCGTATTCAGCGCCCTGTACCAATTGCTCGAAAACCGCCGGGAACTGGAAATACGCCATGCAGAGGCCCAACTCAACTACCTCAAAGCGCAGATCAACCCGCATTTTCTGTTCAATACGCTCAACAATATTTATGCTGCGGCTACGCTGCAACACCCGCGTACAGCAGACATGGTACTGCGCCTGAGCGATCTGTTGCGCTACGTTACTTACGATGCGCGGGCCGACAAGGTGCCGCTGGAAAAGGAGGTCGACCAGATCAGAGCGTATATCGACCTGTTTCAAATGAAGTCGGAGCTGTCGTTGCCCATCCGTTTCGAGGTGGAGGGCGACTGTTCCGGCCTTGATATCGAACCACTGCTGCTGTTGCCTTTTGTGGAGAATGCGCTGAAACACGGCGACCTCGACGAAAATCCCGAAGCATTTCTACACATACGGCTGAAAAATGAATCCGGGCGCCTGACCCTTGAAGTGGAGAACTCGTTCAACCCCGATAACCGGCAGAAAGATGAGATCGGCGGTGTGGGGCTGGAAAATATCCGCCAGCGGCTGGAACTGAATTACCGGGGTAAATATCGCCTGGAGACCGTCCGGAACGAGCGTTCGTTCAGGTCAGTACTCGCGATCGAAACTCCGGTGCATTAAAAAAAGATGTGCTATTCATCCTGATGACTCAAAGTCATCTGATGAATAGAGCACGCTGATGATCAAAAATGAAACGACCCATTCGCTGTTTGTTTGTCGACGACGAACACCTCGCCCTGTCCCTGCTGGAGCAATTTGCCGGAAAGGTTCCGGACCTGGAAATCGTGGCATTGTGCCGAAGTCCGATCCGCGCCGTGGAAATACTTCAAAGCGATGTGGTCGACCTGTTGTTTCTCGACATCCAGATGCCGGTCCTGAGCGGTACCAGTCTGTTGCGTTCGGTATCGCGCAAGCCCCTTGCCATTTTCACAACGGCCTATCCGCAACACGCGGTGGAGGCATTCGACCTTGATGCGGTCGATTATCTGCTCAAGCCATTTTCCTTCGACCGCTTCCTGCAGGCGGTTGAGAAGGCCCGTACCCTGCTAAACCTGCGATACGAAACCGCTCCGACAAGACCGGAGGGCTACCTGACCGTCAAGGCCGACCGCCAGTGGGTCAAGATTCCCATTGCAGACATCCGTTATGTGGAAGGCTGGAAGGAGTATGTGAAGATATACACCGAACAGGAAAAGATCATTACGCTGGAAAGCCTGAACAATCTGGAAAACACCTTGCCTGCCGCGCATTTCCTGCGCGTGCACAAATCCTATATCGTGGCTGTGGGCAAAGTGGCGCGCCTCGATGGAAGCGACCTCGTGCTCGCAGGCGACGTGTGCGTGCCTGTGGCGCGGGCGCGAAAGAAAGCGGTGACGGAGTTGCTGTTTGGAAAAGGCGACGGCATCTAACGGAAATACCGTCGCCCGGAAAAATCAAAAAAACCGGTTTGACCGCCTTCGTCCACCACTTTTATCAGGCCGATTGCAGGGTACAATTCGACGCTTGTATACTCGGCCGGCACGATCAGGCGGCCTTTACCGTCAAAAATACCCTGCATATTATTTTTATAAACCTGCCAGTATTCCCCGTTGCGTTCGACCAGATCATATTGTACAGGCACCAGTTGTTTCCCGTCGGCATCGAACAGGCCGGTATGGCCGTTGCGCCAGACATAAAATGTCTTGCCGTCACCGGTGCTGCTGCCCGATTGCTCTGCAAGGGGGATGATCCAACGGCCTGTGTTGTCCTGCAAGCCCCAGACATTGCAGTACTGCACGCCGGTTAGGCCACCCGGGTATTCCTGATAGGAAAAATTCTGCTCATTGGACATTTTTTCTCCCGCCGGGGTAAGGATACCGGCCCTTCCGTCGCAGAAATACCGGAAATTTTTATCGTCTTCCGCATCGGACAGGCAGGTGCAATTATTCAGCACAACCTGCATGGTTGAATCGAGAACAGTCTGGCGCTCATTGCTTTCACGCACAACAATATACGGTCCCAGCCGGTATATCCCGGTTCCTTCGCCTGCTTCTACCGATCGCAACTCGCGGCCGTTGCGGTCGATCAATGTATACCATTGCGTCGTATCCGGCTCGTGTTGTAGCACGACGACGGCTGTTCCGTTGCGGAAACTTTCCGCCTTGAGGAATCGGGGAGGGATAGCAAATGTTCCTTCCCGGTTCAGGTATCCCCAACGCCCTTCCGTGGTTTTCACGGCAGCCAAGCCTTCTGAAAAACCATACGCATAGGTGTATTGCAAGGGCACAACCTCCCGGAGTGATGTATCGATAAACCCGAAGATGCAGTTGTGTTGCACCAATGCCATGCCCTCGCCGAAGTTCTGGATACTGGAATACCCCTTGGGAGCGACCCTCCTGGAGCCTGTAGCGGGATCGTACCACACGAAGTCGTCTCTGTTTTGCTCATATAGGCGGTATTTGCCCGCATCGTATTGGATGTACAGGTATTTGATCGGCACAATTTCGCGCAGGCCGGGGTAACTCAGGGCGCCCCATTTTCCATCTTTTTGCACCAGCACATGGTCGGGGCGCAGTTGGAAGTTGTCGTATACGGGCGGGATAAGCGTTTTGCCGTGGTGGTCGAACAGGGCTTTTTTACCATTCACCTTTGCCGTAATCGCTATCATCGGCGGTCCGCCGAACTGGCTTTGGTCGTCAACGGATGGCCGGGGGTCGTCGAAAAGGTTGCCGAGGAAAGATATTTCCTCCCGGTCCCGGTCGAACAGGTGCCAGCCGCGTTTGCTTTTGACCAGGATCATCCCGCGGCTGTTTTTTTCAAAAAACTCCTGTTCAAAAATGACGGGAAATATTTCCCGGCCCGCCGTATCAAATTTCCCCCAATAGTCTCCCTGCCGTATAGCGTAATACGGGGAGTCTGAATCCGGGTACAGTTTAATCTCGTCAAACCGCACCGGGAACAGCAATCTGCGCTTTTTTGTATCGTAGATACCCGATTTCCCGTTTTCCTGAACCAGCCACAAATCGGGGCCATAAAAAAGTTCGATCCGTTCAAACAGGAGCGGAACGATCTCCCGAAGTTCGCAGTCCAGCACACCGTTTTTTCCGGCCCGACTGACAAATAAACCGTTCAGGGAGTTTAGTCTGCCGTACCGGTCCTGCAACACGTCATACATCTCGAAGGAAGTCTCATAAAGAGCGGGAAGACTGGTTTGTCCCGCCGTATTGACCAGGCCCTTTTGTCCCTTGACATAGACCTGAAAATATGATTTTTTGCACAGTTCGACGGGATACGGGACATTTTCAAAGCCCGTCTCTATTGTTTTGCGGAAATATCTGTCGTATACATACCAATGTCCGTCGGCTTCGAGTATGAAATAACTGTCGCCCTCTTTCCAACACCCTCCTTCCGGTCCGAGTGTCATTTTTACCGCTCCCGTCGTGTCGATAATCTGCCATAAGCCGTCTGCCGTGCGCACTTTCGCCACACCATCGTCGGAAAAACCATAGCACTCCGTAAATGAAACGGGGATGACCGATTCACCCCTGATATTGATAAAACCGAAGCGCCCGACCTGATCTGTGACCTGAAATAATCCGCAGGAATATCCGGCGGCGTAATTAATTCCGTCCAGTTTGCGCAGGATACGATTGGCTTGTCCGACCAGATAATACCCTTCGCCGGAGAAACCGGCAAGAGGCAGCGTATCCCGGCTGTATGCAATGCTGATACCTTTGCCGCCGGGCAAAATGCTGTTCCAAACGGGGGCATTCAACTCATCGCCGGTAACTGAAGAAACCAGCCCGAACCGTTCGCCCTTGCGAACGACAACGGCCTCTCGCTCTTCCTGAAAACGGCTAAAGAACGACGAATGACCGTATATGTCGCTGTCGCCCCAACCTTCATCGAGATCGTCATCGTAGCCGAAATTGTACCGGAACGGGGTAAGGCGCTGCCCGGAGGCCGTCAGCACAGCCAGCCGCATCGTGGCGTATCCATTTTCATCCATGTCGCCGGCATCGTAGCGCAGCTGGTAGGCGCCGCCATTCAGCGGGGCAAAGAAAAACGGCGCCGGACTGACGGGAGGGGTCAGTTCATTCCCTTCGGCATCGAGCAGCCCATACAAACCGTCTTTTTTGACCAGTGCGACCGGATGCTGCAATCCGGGCCAGCCCTGATCGGGATATTCGGGGTTATAGTTGGGGGCAAACATCTCGGGATAGGTTACGAAGGGATAGGCTTCTTCGTATTGTAACGGAACGACGATTTTCCCTTCGGGGTTGGCATAACCCCATAACCCGCCGTCGCGATACGGGACAAGGGCGGGCGGTTGCTGGGAGAAAACCCGGTAACATAAAAGGAGCAGCAAGGCAATGATGGCAATCCGGAAGTGTTTCATCTGTCGGTGATTTTTCACAAAGATGGGCTTCCGGGCATCGTTTCCATGGGCGTTTATACAATGAATAGCGTCGGGGTATTATTCGTTGCAGACCGGCTATTTTTTGTCGGCCCCTTCTACCACCAATTCCCAGGTGATCGGGCAGTGGGCTTTGAGCATGGCCGTCACGCCGCAGTATTTTTCCTGCGACAACTGGATGGCTTCGCGCACCTTGTCTTCCCTGATATTCGCTCCCGAAATGCGGAACGTCAGGTGGATGAACTTGTACACCTTGGGATGTTCCTCAGTGATCTCTGCTTCTGCTGTTATGGAGAGGCTGTCGAAAGCAACGCGCATTTTGGGCAGCAATGCAGCAATATCCATGCCCGTACACCCGGTGAGCGACACCAGCAGCAGCGACTTGGGTCCGGGACCGGAGTCGTCGCCCATTTCGGGTTTGGTGTCGATACGGACGACATGATTGCCTACGGCGCTGTCGAAGGCCATTTTACCGGCCCAGGTAGTGATGACGGAACTTTTACTCATGTATCGGAGAAGGTTTAAACTATAGATCAGGCCTCAGGTTGAATCAGGGTTTCACCAAAACATTTAATCTGTCATTGAGTTGAGTTATTTCAAACAGAATATGCTTTTCCCATACATTAGCGGCGCCAAATTTTGCCCTGATCATTTATGGAAAGAATAAGCGTCTTCGATATTTTCAAAATCGGTATCGGGCCTTCGAGCTCGCACACCATGGGTCCCTGGCGGGCCGCACAGCGTTTTCTGCGCGAAATCAACCCGGACGAAACGATTGCCGTACAGGTCGAACTGTATGGGTCGCTTGCCAAAACCGGCAAAGGCCACGGCACCGACCTGGCTGTACAACTCGGTCTGAACGGCGACGACCCCGTCACCATTCCCGTAGAGGATGTGGATACCACCATCCTGCACATCCGAACCGGGAAAAAAATTCGCCTGGCCGGTCGCCGGGAAATACCCTTCGATCCTGACAAGGATATCGTTTTTCACTTCGACCAGACGCTTCCGTATCACGCCAACGGCGTCATTTTCAGGGCATTTTACCAAAACGGCGAAGGGGTGAGTCAGACCTATTACTCCGTGGGCGGCGGCTTTGTCGTCAAGGAAGGCGAAGAAAACCTGGAGTCGGATACACAACTGCCTTTTCCGATCGACCGGGGCGCCGAGCTACGGGCCTGGTGCACACAGGAAAGCCAGAGCATATCCGAAATTGTATTCCGCAACGAACTGACCTGGCGTTCGGAGGAGCGTATCCGCGCCGACCTCATGCACATCTGGTCGGTGATGAAGCAATGCATTTATAAAGGCTGCCATACGGATGGCGAATTGCCCGGTGGCCTGGGCGTAGCGCGCCGCGCCGCGCCGCTCAGCCGAAAACTGCTGACAGGCAAGCCTTACCGCAATATCGACGAATGGGTAAACCAGATCAGTCGCGGCGGACACTCTTTCCACGAGATACTGAAATGGGTGAGTTGCTTTGCCCTGGCCGTCAACGAGGAGAATGCCGCTTTCGGGCGGGTAGTCACGGCGCCCACCAATGGCGCTGCAGGGGTTATTCCGGCAGTGTTGATGTACCACGTGTGTTTCAGCGAAAGCTATGTGGAGGAAGATATTGTAAAATTCCTGCTGACGGCCGGCGAACTCGGCAGCCTGTTTAAAAAAGGCGCAACCATTTCCGCCGCGATGGGCGGCTGCCAGGCGGAGATCGGTGTGTCCTCGGCAATGGCCGCCGCCGCACTTACCGAATGTCTCGGCGGCACCTACGAACAAGCCATCATGGCTGCGGAAATTGCGATGGAGCATCACCTCGGCATGACCTGCGACCCCATCGGCGGACTCGTGCAGATTCCCTGCATCGAACGCAACACCATGGGCGCCATTAAGGCCATCACAGCCAGCGAGATTGCGCTGGAAAGTGATCCCTCCAAAGCGAAGGTCAGCCTCGACGCGGTGATCAAAACCATGAAGGAAACGGCCCGGGATATGAATACAAAATACAAGGAAACATCGGACGGGGGCCTGGCGATGCAGATATCGGTGGGGCTGGCGGAGTGCTGAGTGGGTGGGTGCGCCGGTTAAAGCCGGCGGTACCATACATGCGCCGGCTGAAGCCGGCGGTACCATACGTGCACCGGCTGAGGCCGGTGGTACCATACACTAGTATATGCGCCGGCTGAAGCCGGCGGTACCTTGGGAAAGATTACTGATATGCGCCTTTCTATTACTTCGACCGCTTTATTTCTGTGCCTTTACACGTTGCAAGCCGCTGTTTTGTCCGTCGGCACAGGCCAACAGTACCCGACGCTCGCGGCTGCAATTGCCGTCGTCCAGCCCGGCGACACCATCGAAATACATGCCGGCACCTATGCCGGCGGCTTGTATTTCGCCGACTTAAAAGGAGTTTCCAGCCAATGGATCACGATCCGAAGCGCAGCCGGACAAACGGTCATTTTTGAAGGCGGCAACAATGCCATCCAGTTAACCGACCCGGCGTACCTGCATTTCAGGGGGCTTATTTTCCAGCACCAGACCGGCAACGGGTTCAACACGGACGACGGCGGCACGTACAACACACCGGCACACCACATCCTTTTCGAGGATTGCACTTTCCGGGATATGTCGGCTTCGGGCAACAACGACTTGCTCAAACTCTCGGGGCTGGACTATTTTGAAATCCGGAATTGCAGGTTTCTTAACGGAGCGGCGGGCGGCAGCGGCATCGACATGGTGGGCTGCCACCACGGCATTATACAGGGAAATCAATTTGAAAACATGGGGTCGAACGCGATCCAGTGCAAGGGCGGCAGCGAATGGGTGCGCATAGAGGGCAATTTTTTCCGCAACTGCGGCCAGCGCACGCTCAACCTGGGCGGCAGTACCGGTTTGCAGTTTTTCCGGCCGGATACCGCGCACTTTGAAGCGGCCAACCTTCAGGTTTATGCCAATATCATCATCGGTTCAGTAGCACCCGTGGCCTATGTCGGCTCGGTACAGGTGGAAGTGGTGAACAACACCATTTACCAACCCGGCAACTGGGTCATCCGCATCCTACAGGAAACCGTCGATCCCGACCGTTTTCTTGCCTGCGGCGATAATACTTTCCGGAACAACATCGTGTACATCGGCAACCTTCCCACGGAAACCAACATCGGCCCGAATACTGCACCGGAAACGTTTACTTTTTCCAACAACCTGTGGTTCAACGCCGATTCGCCGAACTGGAACGGCCCCGACCTGCCGGTAAATGATCCGAACAACATCGTCAACGAAGACCCGCTTTTTGCCGATCCGGATAGCGACGATTTTTCCATCGGGACAGACAGTCCGGCCTCGGGCGCCGGTTTTTCTCTGAATGAACCCGAGTTCGACTACCTGGGCCAACTGTACGCGGCGCCGCGTTCGATCGGGGCGGTGGAGGCATCGCCGGCTTCCGGCACAGACGAGCCGGAGGACTTTTCGGCACGGGTCTTTCCCAACCCGACATCGGGGCCGCTGTGGCTGGAGTGGCACTCCGGTCAAAGCGCCGGGATTCAGGTCGAACTCTATGATTCGGCCGGCCGGTTTATGGCAATCCTGTACAAAGGAAATGTATCGGCAGGAAGGGGTGCGTTACCCCTGGACCGGAGGACCAGGCCGGGGGTTTATTGGCTGGTTTTGAAGAACTTGCAAACCGGCGAGGTTTATCCGAAGAAGGTGGTGGTAAATCCGTGACGGCCTTAACCCGTCTTTGGTTTCCTGCTTTTCCAGCGTTTCCATATCTCTTCAAGAATGCTGTACACAATACCCAATATGCCCGCCAGAAAAAGATACCATGGCCAACTTGCTTCCAGACGCATGGCCTTGATCCGTTCCTGAACCGCCAAAAAATACTTGCCCTGGCGCCAGTACGCGTTGCAGCGATTAAAATATGCCAGTGCATAACCGGGGTCTAGTTCAATAGCCTTGTTGTAATCAGTAATTGCCGCGTCGTAGGCTTTCATATTGTATTTGGTTACACCCCGGTTGTTGTAGGTAAAACAGTCCGGCTCCAGTACGAGGGCTTTATCGTAGTCGGCAAGCGCCGCCTCATACCAGCCGAGGTTGTTTTTAGACAAAGCGCGACTATAATAGGCAAGTGCATAGTCCGATTTCAATGCAACGGCACTGTCATAGTCAACAATGGCCTCCTTGTGCCGTTCCAGGCTCTCTTTCGCCTGTCCGCGGAACAAATACGCCTCGGGGTAATTGGGTTGAAGTTCAATGGCTTTGGTGTAGTCGGGTATGGCCTCCTCCTCGCTTGCATCACTTTTGGCCAGACCGCGATTAAAGTATGCCGGTGCATGGTCAGGCTTGATCTCTATGGCTTTGTTGTAATCGGCAATGGCCTCTTTTTTCTTTCCCATACTGCTTTTTACGACGGCGCGGTTGATATAAGCCTGTACGTAATCCGGTTTAAGTTCGATGGCTTTATCGTAATCGGCAAGGGCTTCTTTCCGGCGACCTGCTTTATTATTCAGGTAGCCGCGATTGAGGTAGGCATCTGTATTATCCGGTTTTAGTTCGATGGTTTTGGAATAATCGGCCAGCTCCAGTTCCGGGTGACCCATATCGCCATGCACCAGGGCACGGTTATAGTAGGCAATAGCATAGTCAGGCTGTATCTGAATAGCCTTGTTGTAGTCGGCAATGGCTCGCTCCTTCTGGCCGACCTGCCGGTAATAGGCAGCACGGTTTAGATATGGAGATATCTGGTCCGGTTGTACCTCGACGGCCCTATTGTAGTCTGCCAGTGCAGCCTCATCGTTTTTTAATTCCTTTAAAGCCAAAGCACGGCTGACATATGCCTCATCGTTTTTGGGTTCGAGTTCGATCGCTTTGGTGTAATCCTGTATTGCCGCTTCATATCGCTTCAATTTTCCCAGGGCATCGCCCCTGTAGATATAGGTGCCGGCAACATTCGGTTTGAGTTCGAGGGATTTGCTGTAATCCCTGACGGCTGCTTCATAATGCCCCAAATTATCTTCAGCCATACCTCTCGCCAGGTATGCGCTTGCAAAACTCGGAGTGGTCTCGATGGATTTATCGTAGTCTTTCACGGCCGCCTCGAATTGCCCCAATAATCTTTTGGTTTCGCCCCGGGCGAAGTAGGCATTTTGATAGGCAGGCTTTAGTTGAATGGCCTTATCCAGATCTTCCATTGCCGAAGCGTACTGCTTCAACTGGTTTTTGGCCAGCGCCCTGTTGTATAAAGCTTCGATATGGTCGGGTTTCAGGCGAAGCGCCTTGTCGTAATCGGCAATCGATTCTTTAATTTTTCCCAGATCGTAAGCTGCCGTACCCCTGTTGTTATAAGCATTTGACTGGCTGGAGTCGAGCGAAATGGCTTTGTCATAGTCGGCTAACGCTGCTTCATACCTGCCTAACCTGCCGTTACTGATTCCCCTGTTGATATAGGCATCGACGTGGCCCGGCTTGAGTTGTATCACCCTGTCGTAATCGGCGATGGCGGCACTGTCTTTCTGCTGATCGCGCAGGACATTTCCCCTGAAATAAAAAGCGTCGGCAAAGCCGGGATCAAGCCGCACGGCCTCGCTGAAATCGCTGATGGCCATTTCTTCGTATCCCAGTATACGATAACTCTTGGCCCGGTTGTAATAGATGTTGGCATCCTCCGGATTGAGTGCCGCGGCCTTGCTGAAGTCGGCAATGGCTTCTTCCTGCCGGCTCATTTTTGCAAAAGCGACGCCGCGTTTGTAGTAACATAACGTGGAAGGCTTCAGCCGGATCGCTGCGGTATAATCCTGAATGGTCTTGTCGAACAGTCCCAGCAGAAAAAACATATTGGCGCGCTTGCCGTATTCCGCCATCTGTTTTTCCACCGGCCAGTCGGCGGCAATGCGGTAGAATTCGGGTTTTATTTTGCCCACTTTCAGGTTCGACATGCTGATGATCCAGGCGTCGAAACTCTCGCCGCCGAGACTGATCAGGCCGTCTTCGAGCATGTAGGAAGAAATGTTGGGCAGGTACTCGTTGTCTACTTTTTTGGGCACCACACCGCCTGCGTACCGGATCAGGGTATCGGAGGGCAGGTAATTGAGGCAAAATCCGTCGGCGCGGCAGTCGTTGGTGGCGTTGCGCAGTTTGCCCCAGACGATGAGGTCGGCGTGGTGAAACTCGCGCAGGCGCGCCGCCTCGTCGCTTTGGTTGGGCGACAGCGTGTGCACATATTTGGGTACCACAGGCAGGTTTTCCCGATTCCGGATGATATCGATACGGCGCTCGATGCTCAGGCCGTAGCAGCCGGTTTCGTTTTCATTGGCATCGTCTTCAAACCGGGTGATCAGAACGTAAAGCCGGGTAGAATCAAAATGGACGGGAAAAATGCTGGTATCGGTGTTGACCGGGGGAATGGCATCTGCCCGGGTAATCGCGGCAGCCTGACTGGTACGGAAGGGGAAAACACCCAGATCGTTTAAATATGCAAGTACTGCTACGAGCAGCGCAGCCGCAGCAAGGAACGATGCCCAGAACCCCGTCTTTTTCCAAACAGGTCGGGAAGTCGCCTGCCTGGGCACAAAAAGACCCAGTTTTGATGCAATTTCGCCTGCCACCTGCGAAAACCAGGCATCGCTGTGCTCCGGATCATCGGTAGGCAAAGGTTGCCTGCCGGAAGGCAGCAGGTTAGCCGCATGGCTGCCGAGAAAATCATCGCTTTCCCAGACGGAGTGATGCCTGGCCAGCAGGGGATACACTGCCGTATTCGGTTGAAGGAGGGAAATGCGTTGTTGGAGCCAGGTGTACAATTCACCCTCATTCCACAATTCGGGGCTGATACAGATGAGCAGGGCATCGGCTGTGGGCAAAAATGCTTCCAGGCTTTCTTCTGTGGAGATGCCGGGGACGACGCCTTCGGGATACCACAGGTCGAGGGCATTCCGGTCCAGGAGCGGGCGGAGCCTTTTGACCAGTTCGCCGACCTGATGGGCATCGGTATGTGAACTGATTATACAAAGTCTTTTCGGCGGAGTCGGCATCGTATTCGTCTCCGGCCAAAGGTATGCCAATTAAAAAATTAAGGCAAGGCTTAATCGTTGAGTTTCAACACCTTCAAAAACGCCTCCTGCGGCACTTCCACATTACCGAACTGTTTCATCCGTTTTTTGCCCTCTTTCTGCTTCTCCAGCAGTTTGCGCTTGCGGCTGATATCGCCGCCGTAACACTTGGCAGTCACGTCCTTGCGCAGGGCGCTGATCGTTTCGCGGGCAACAACCTTTTGGCCGATAGCGGCCTGGATGGCGATCTGAAACTGCTGTCGCGGCAGCAGTTCCTTGAGTTTTTCGCACATGCGGCGGCCCATTTGTTCCGCCTTGGAGCGGTGCACCAGGGCGCTGAGCGCATCCACCTGTTCGCCGTTGAGTTTGATGTCGAGTTTGATCAGGTCTGTTTCCCGGTAGTCGATCACGTGGTAGTCGAATGAAGCGTAACCCCTGGTCATCGACTTGAGTTTGTCGTAAAAGTCGAACACAATCTCGGCCAGCGGGAGGTGGAAGATCATTTCGAGACGCGTGGGGGTCAGGTAGTGTTGTTTGATCAGGATACCGCGTTTCTCCAGGCACAGCGTCATGATATTGCCGATGTATTCCGGCTTGGTGATCACCTGTGCGTAGATATAGGGCTCCTCCACCTTGGTCAGGTGGTTAGGGTCGGGCAGCTCCGTCGGCTGCCGGATCTGGGTTCGTTTTCCTTTCAGGTCGGTGGCGAAATAGGGTACGTTTGGCACCGTGGTGATGATATCCTGGTCAAATTCGCGGTAGAGGCGTTCCTGCACGATCTCGAGGTGAAGCATGCCGAGGAAGCCGCAGCGGAAACCAAAGCCAAGGGCAGCGGATGTTTCGGGTTCGTACACCAGCGAGGCGTCGTTGAGTTGAAGTTTTTCCAGCGAATCGCGCAGGTCTTCAAAATCGTCGTTATCGAGCGGATAAAGGCCTGCAAATACCATCGGTTTTACGTCTTCAAAGCCCCGGACCGGCTCCTTGCAGGGATTGGCCACGGAGGTGATGGTATCACCCACCTTGATCTCGCGGCTGACTTTGATGCCGGTGATGACATAGCCGACGTCGCCGGCGCTCAGTTCTGCGGTTTGGTGCTGACCAAGCCGCAGCAGGCCCACTTCTTCTGCCACAACTTCTTTGCCCGTATTGTAAAACTTGATCCGTTCGCCTTTTTTCAGCGTGCCGTTCATAATACGCACGTAGGCGATAACGCCGCGGTATGAGTTGAACATGGAGTCGAAGATCATCGTCTGCAGCGGCGCAGCGGGATCTCCTTTTGGAGCAGGCACGCGGTCTACCACTGCGGCGAGTATATCGGCCACGCCGATACCCGTACGGCCCGAGGCGGAAATGATGTCTTCGCGTTCGCAACCGATCAGGTCGATGATCTGGTCCTGCACCTCCTCGATCATGGCACTTTCCATATCGACTTTATTCACGATAGGGATAATTTCCAGGTCGTGGTCGACGGCGAGATACAGGTTGCTGATCGTCTGCGCCTGAATGCCTTGTGTGGCATCGACCAGCAGCAGTGCGCCTTCGCAGGCGGCAATGGAGCGGCTTACCTCGTAGGAAAAATCCACGTGGCCGGGGGTGTCGATCAGGTTGAAAACATATTCTTCTCCATTGGCCGGATGAACGTAGCGCATCTGGATGGCATGGCTCTTGATGGTGATGCCGCGCTCCCGCTCGAGATCCATATTGTCCAGTGCTTGGTCCTGCATATCCCGTTTGCTGATGGTATTGGTATATTCCAGCAAGCGGTCGGCGAGTGTGCTTTTCCCGTGATCGATGTGGGCGATGATGCAGAAGTTGCGGATATTCTTCATTTTGCGATAATTACGTGGTTTTGGGGTTCTTCGGTTTCGAGGTTTCCGGAAGTAGTGACGATAAGGATTGCAGTTTTCAGAAACCGCCGCCTTTTTGGGCGCGCAAAGATAGGCGAAATTGTGCGTTTGAACGCTAAAGGGTAAACAACTGCGATAATTTTTACGCTGCGCTCCACGGCACGCATTCGTGGACCGATCGGGCCGGGAGCACACCTTGCAGTCGGATCAGACAGGTGTGCCTCAAGTCGTTTGGTTTTTCGTCAATTCAAATATAGTTGGTGGAACAAAATACCAGGTGGCGGCACGCGGGTAATGCCCGCCGGGTCCGGCAACGCATCGTAGATGGCTCTGAAATGTTCCGGGCGGGGTGCGGATGGCGTAGTGCCGTGCTCCATGCCAGAGGCCTGCGCAGACAGCGGAGCAGGACTGGGCGGAAACGGCGCGGCGGACATGCCCCCGAGTTTAGGGCCGTTCCACCCCTTGTGCAGCCTTGG